>ERZ724520.215-NODE-215-length-30836-cov-14.319678_pt1 | contig 30836 bp, 35 predicted proteins | sample MGYA00376053_ERZ724520 | MGnify/ENA primary metagenome ERZ724520 (study PRJEB28724, sample SAMN07190886) | activated sludge metagenome | isolation source: activated sludge of sewage treatment plant in Hong Hong | place: USA: Christiansburg, Virginia | collected...
TGAAAGATAACTTGTAAAAGATACATAAATAAATAAATAGCAGCAAGCCCCATAACAATAAATCATGAAACATACCACCGGCAACCGAAGCTAATAGTTGAGCCAAAAAGCTTCCTGCAAAAGCCACCCATTTGTATTTATAATTGGTAAAAAATAAATAAATGATGCCAATAAATTTCATTGCAGATAATAGATAAACAATAAATCCTAACTCTGCTGGTACAAAGGGAAATAATAAATTAAGTACTAAGCCTGTTACAATCATGTATATAGCAAATTTGGGAGTAATGCCTATGTACTGAATTCTGTTTAGAAAAGCCAAATAATCTATTTTTTTAGAGAAGTAATAAATTGGAATTGAAAATAAAATTAAAGAAGGTACTACTAAATCCATATACACATCTTCATTTACATACATATAGTATTTAAAATGATGATAAGTTGATTTATAATCGATATAAGGACCAAGTATCCATTGCAAACAAGCTATTAACAGCATTACCTCCAATATAGGTATTGTTTTGCCCAACTTTTCAGTAAAATCTAAAAAAACAAAAACAGTAAGCCCTAAACCTAAAGCAGTTAAATAATAATCTCCTTTAAGGTAAATTACTGAAGCAGTTATAGCTGCCAATAAATATGAACGCCAGGTATTCAATGTTTGCTACTACTTATCAATTTAGTTTATTAAACAAAAAACTTCTTATACCATAAGTATAATGTAAAAGTTCTCCAATAGGTTCTAAAAGGAGCTGATTCAATTTTATTAAGATTCAAATAATCAAACTCTTCTATGAATGAAGAATCTTTAAGAAAATTTTTATCAATATACTCAACCCATTTATTAGTAGGAGCATGAAAACCCTGTTTGTCAGTTCTATCTAATATTGGTTGTGGCACTACGTTTTTTGCAGCATCACGCAAAATACGCTTAGTAAAATTTTTATTTATTTTATAGGAAGCAGGTATTGATAATAAAAACTCAACAATTCTATAATCTAATAATGGACATCTACTTTCTATTGAAGCTGCCATTGAGTTTCTATCTTCATACCACATTAAATTGGGCAATGTCCAATGTTCTAACCCATTAATTAAGTAGTTATTCAGCTTATCATCAGTACCAAAATCATTAAAGCGTTTCCAATTGTGTTTAAGTATTTTATCATTTTTTAATATCCCAAGCTTTTTATGCTTTTCTTTATACATATAATTCTTTATAGCATTGGGCAATAGATGATACAACGTTCTAAAAGTAGGAAATGAAAATTTACCATTTTTCCATTCTTCAAGTTCATAAGCAGGTAAAAAAATGGTAGGGTAACCAGCTAAAACTTCATCACCACCATTTCCAGAGAGAATAACTTTAATACCTTTCTCTCTAATTTTTTTCATTAAAATATGTTGGGCAATGAGTGAACCATCTGCAATCGGGCTTTCTAAATGATAAATAACATCATTAACATTTTCATGAAATTTTTCATGATTAATATCATTTACCCAAATTGGGTTTAAGTTGCTGTATTTATCTGTAACTAATTTAGCAAAATAACTTTCATCTTTTTCGTCACCAGGGTAAACTGCTGATATGCTTGTAATATATTTTGAAGAATTATATTTAGCAGCAAAAGATGCTACAGATGAAGAATCTAAACCACCAGAAATCATAACTGCAAAATCTACTTCTTCTGCAAGTCTTGTATTAACAGCATCAGTAAGTAAATTTCTAAATTCTTCTACCGCTTCTTGATATTTAATCTTTCTTGTTGTTTGAGGATAGTGCCAATATTGTTCAACTTTTTCTTGAAATATTTTACCTTCATGGCTTATAGAATAATAGACTAATGCACCATTTTTAATTTGCTGAATATTTTTAAAAAAACTTTGTTCGTTTTTACCAATGGTAATTTCAAAAATATAATTAATAACTGCCTCATGATTCACTTCAAAATGTACATCAAGAGATTTTAATGCTTTAGCCTCTGATGCAAATTTTAATCCATTTTTATCAATATGATAAAATAAAGGCTTTTTACCAAACCTATCTCTTCCTAAAATTAATTTTTGTTCCCTCTCTAACCACAAAGCAAAAGCAAACATTCCATTGCACTTATTCAATACTTCTTTATGATCTAAATCTGATAACAAGTATAGGAATACTTCAGTATCTGAATTAGTATGAAATTCACGGTGTGGAATTAATTTTTTTAATTCCTTGTAATTATATATCTCACCATTAAAAATTATATAATTACCGGTTTGTGGGTCAAAAAAGGGCTGATGAGAACGTTCATTCAAATCTACAATTGATAGCCTGGAATGTGCAAAGCTTAAGTTTGGATGTATTCTTTTAGTAGCTTGATAATCTGGTCCTCTATGATGTAATTTTTCTATTGCTTCATCTACTTTACGATGAAGTCTATCATTATTAGAAAATATTCCTACAATACCGCACATATACAACGAAAATGTTTAATCTTTAAATATTTTTTCAATCTGTTCATCTAACTTACTTATATACAAATCAATATCTAAGTTATTTTTAAAATACTCTATTAACTTTTGTTTATTATTATTATCTCTTCCTTTTAATTTTTGAATTGTAGAATAAATTAAATCAATACTATTGAAATCAGTTAATTCACCTAAAACTTTATTATTAAATAAAGGTTGTAATCCTTTTAATTGATGTGCTAAAACAGGAACTCCATTACTCCAAAATTCATACAACTTATTTGGTGCACAATATTCAATATTGAGGTTCACACCTTTATATAGTATTAACCCCAAATCTACTTTTGAATACACTTTTAATAGTTCCTGATGTGGAATATTATTTATAAAGTGTACATTTTTAATATTATTATCCTCAATAAATTTGTCTATTTCTTTTGTTTTTCTTCCAATAAAAATAAAAGCAATATTATCTTTTGAATTGAACATTTTAGTTGCACTCAAAAAAGTATCAAAGAAATGTTCTGCAACGCCCAAAACACCAGTATGTAAAACCTTAAAAGTGTCAGCAGGTATAAAATCTATACAAGTAGTATTATTCGTTATATTTTGTTCAACTATGTTGCAAGTATTTGGAAAAATAATCATTTTCTCTCTAAAAAGAGTACTTTGAGATTTAAAATATTCGGCTCTATTAATTTCAGGGAAAATAGCTAAATTAATTTTATTTGAATGTTTTAAAACATACCTGTAAATAAATTTACTTACCCTACCTAAATATTGTTGTTCAACCAATTCAAATTGATGATAAATAATTTTTACTTTTTTATTTAATATTAATTTTAAAAAAACAACTTGATAGTCATTTGTATAAATAAGGTCGTTTTCAATGAGTAATATTGCTTTAATAACAGTATAATATTTTTTAAAAGTAAATTTTCCAAGCTTTTCTTTTAGAACTTCAAAACTTTCAAATTCAACAATTTTATTATGTTGTATATTTTTAGTTTGATAATAATTATTTGAATTTTTTAAAGATAATTCTGTAATTGCAACTTCATTTTTATTCTTTAAAAAAGAATCTACAATAAATCTTAAAGATGGAATTGATGTAAGTAAACTAATTGATAAAAAATGAACCTTCATGAATTAATTGAAAACGGTGTTAAGTAATTTTAGTAACCTTTTTTCGTAACTATGTTCTTGAATGGCTTTTTGGTAACCTGCTTCAGTTATTTGTTTTCTTTCAACCTCATTTTCTGGATTCAAATAATAATCAATTTTGTATTTTAAATCATTCAAATCAGTATATGTTACAATTTCTTTTCCTACTTCAAACAATTCATTAATAGCATCACGATGGCTTGTGATTTGAAAACCTCCACAAGCAGGTATTTCAAAAGTTCTTTTATTTACACCATTAATTACAGCAGGGTGCAAATTATTTAATACAATTTTGGCAGCCATAAACGCTTTTGATTTTTCTTTATTATGAACTGATTTATTCATAATGATTTTATCTAATTCGGGTAGTTTTAACCAAATTGCTGGTGGTGAACCCCACATTTTAACGTTATAGTTTAGAAGATGTTTGTATAATGCAGCCCTGCTTGGGTACAAGTTGCCTGCATTGGTTATGTCGCAACTATAAGTTGTAATATCTTGATCTATCAATTCTACTTTATTGTGCTTATTAGGATTGCAGCATTGAGGCAAATAATGAATATTTAAATTGAATTCTGCTTTAAGTTTTTCAACTATGTATTTATCAACAAAAAATAAATAATCATAGCCAGCAATAAAAAACATAGACTTCTGAAAATTACTTATTGCATCAGGAAACCATAAAACTATAGGCGATGGATTTATTTTTTTGATTGTATCAATTTCTTGCTTGGTTAAAAAGTCATGTGTTACAATAGTAAAATCAATTTTATTTATTTTGTAACTATTGTATATATCTTTTGACTTCCTATTTCTAACAGCAGGTATTTTATGTAAAACTTGCTGATAAAGTGTTTTATTGATGTTTTTAATTCGTTTACCTAAAAAATTGTATTGCAAAAACTCTATTTCAGGATCAATTCTTATTACATTATGCCCCAAATTAATTAAAGCTTCTTCAATATGAAGTCCAAATCCTTCAGTATAAAATTTCCCTATAATAGCTATATTCATAATTACTTATTAAACCTACTTTTTAAAATACTCATACAATTTTTGCTTAAATTTTTTAAACAAAAAAACAGGTGTTAGAAATGCAACTACTGTAGTAAAAATGTATAAACAAAAAATTCTTATTTTATTAAAAAAATTTAGCAATTTAAAATCATCTGTTTTAAAAGGATTGATACCCACAAACAAACCTACAGCACTGGGAAAAGCATTGTTTTCTTTATAGTCTATTATCCAATGTGGGTAGGTTACTAAATAAACCCGCTTAAATATTTTATAAATGTGTTTTTGTTGTAAGAGTCCTGCATTTTTTAACCCACTAATAACTACATGCATTAACCCAAATAAGCCTGCATTTGTTTCAAAATATTTATCCCATGTTTTAGCTATTCTGTCTCTGTAAGAATGTCTGAATTTCCCATCTAACAAAATATCTTTTAACACCATTGGTTCTTTAATGCTAAATGCTCTCTCACCCTTGCATATCATAAAAACACTTAAATACATTTGTGTAAAAATACTTCCATCGTATTGGTCTGTATTGTATTTTAAGAAAGTGCTTCTTTTGTAAATAAGCCCTCCTACAAACACAAAACAACTGTAATATTTTATTGCAACATCAGCACCAGACCCTAATACAGTTGTATTCATGGCTCTTTTAATAACGGTATTGCCTGTTCTTTCTTCCAGCATGTTACAAAAACCCAAATCTGGGTAACTATTCTCCTCTAAAAACTTAACCAATTCTGCAATGCTGTTTTCTCCATTAATAGAGTCGTCATTACCAATTACAAAAGCATAATCTCCCGATGCTATTTCAATACTTTTTCTGTAATTAAAATCAAATCCTTTGTTTACTTCATTTCTGTGAAATACAATAGGATATTTATAAGTTTGTTGTAGTTTTAAAATTTCATCAACAGTATTATCTGTAGAGCAATCGTCGCTGATACAAATTTCTATATCAGGGTAGGTTTGTCTTTCTATAATTGACAAGCTTTTTAATAACAATTCAATACGGTTGTACTGAACTACACAAATTGATATTTTCATTATTTTTTACATTCTAAATAAACTGATAAATAAGATTCTTGAGTGCCTTCCAATAAATGTATATCCTCTATATTTTTACTTACACCATAGCTAAAAAATTCTATCTCTTTAAAGCCATATGACTTAACTTTAGTAGCCAAACTTTTATTATCGTACATAAATTTATGTTGGTGTGGGTAACCTTGTAATTCATATACAACTTTTTTAAAAAAGTTTGGATTTCCATATTGCCCTTCTCTATGCATATTTATTGCCCATAAAAAATAATCTGTTGATTTGCTGTCAAAATTCCCAGATTCATAATCTGCAATATATTTTTTTGCTAATACATACAAGTCTGGAACAACAATTCTTAAAATTCCATTAGGCTTCAAAGTCCTAAAAGCTTCTTTTAAAAATATATCAGCAGATTTTAAAGTTAAATGTTCAAATAAGTGAGAAGCATAAACCACATCAACAGAATTATCAGCATATCTCCACTTTTTATTTAAGTTCATATAAATAAAATTGGAACTGCTGTATTGCACCTTACCAAATGCTTTTGTAAACATTTCCCCTAAAAAAGGGATACGTTGGATATTAGCATTAAGAGATGAGTCTGTATTAATCCAACCATTAGGTCTAACAGAACCACAACCTAAGTTTAATTTTATCATTTGTTTTGATTTTGATTAACTAAATTATTTTCCAATAGCCCTTTTTGTCGCTCCCAATGCGTTCTATTATACCCGATTTTTTAAGTTCCTGAATATGTCTCTTTATTGTTGCTGCAGAATAGCCTGTCTTTTCAGCAAGTTGAGCATAATTTGCTTTGGGGTTTTGTCGTAATTGTTGCAAGATGTTTGCTTTTACAGGGTTATTTACAATGTCATTTTCTGCTTTTACAGGGTCATTTTGCGTGTTTACAAGGTTAGCGTACTGAACGTACATTTCTCTGTTTTATGAATGCCTTTTGATAATCATATCACCTTATCAAATAATTTACATTGCTTTATTTGTTAACTATTTGAAATTATTTTTTTGCTACACAACCAAAACTCAACTTATTTCTTGAATGCATTATTAAAAAACTATTAATTGTGAAAAGGATGCTTACTTAAAGGCAACTTTGCAAAAGGATGATAATTACCTTGTAAACCTATTGGTTTTTGTGTACGAATATGGTGTACAATATTTATGGCTGTTCGTGCTTCCTCAATTCTAAAACCTGCACCAGTTAAAATGTGTTTATAACTATTGGTGTGTAACTCTGTAAAACCATCACTAAACTCAAAAGATTCGTCATTGATTGTTAAAGAACGATAGGTACGTTTTCCTTCATTTCTAAGCTCTTGTGGTATGGTATTATAATCTATACTTAAAAACCAACGCACTCTTGCTTGTTTAAACTCTAAATAACCTGCTGCTCTATCATGCTCATGTATGTGAACAATGTTTTGTTTTACTTCGCCAAAAATCCATTGAAGCATATCGTAAAAATGTACTCCAATATTAGTAGCAATTCCACCAGATTTTTCTATATTTCCTTTCCAACTGGTATAATACCAATTGCCTCTGGAAGTAATGTAAGTTAAATCTATATCATACACTTTATTAGCATCTGCATTAGCTACTTTTTCTTTTAAAGCTATAATGGCTGGATGCAATCTAAGTTGTAAAATATTGAATATTTTTTTGCCTGTTTGCTTTTCCATATCTATCAAAGCATCAATATTCCAAGGGTTTAATACAATAGGTTTTTCGCAAATAACATCTGCATTATTTCTTAAACCAAAACGTATATGAGCATCATGCAAATAATTGGGCGAACAAACAGAAACATAATCTATTGGAGTATGCTTTAAACGCAATTTTTCTATATGTCTGTCAAAACGTTCAAACTCAGTAAAGAAATCAGCATTAGGAAAATAACTGTCTAAAATACCAACGCTATCAAAATTATCTAAAGCACACACAATATCGTTGCCTGTATCTTTAATGGCTTTCATGTGTCGTGGTGCAATAAAACCAGCAGCACCAATAAGAGCAAATTGTTTCATGGGTTAAATTTTATTTACCTCCTCATTTTTTAGTTGATATTGTTGCCCTGATTCTGAACAAGTGGCAAATCCTTTTTCATCAAAATGCAACCGATGTCCAAATTCACTTACCCAACCTATTTGTTTGGCAGGATTGCCCACCATTAAGGCATAAGGTTTTACAGGTTTTGTAATTACCGCCCCTGCTCCTATTAAACAATATTCGCCCAACTCATTGCCACAAATAATAGTTGCATTTGCACCAATACTTGCTCCTTTTTTTACCAATGTAGTTTTATATTCATTTTTCCTAACAATGGCACTTCGTGGATTGATAACATTAGTAAACACCATGCTTGGACCTAAGAAAACATCATCTTCACAAATAACACCTGTGTATAAAGAAACATTGTTTTGCACTTTTACATTATTGCCTAAAACAACCTGTGGAGAAACCACTACGTTTTGTCCAATATTGCAATTTTTACCAATTACACAATTAGACATAATATGCGAAAAATGCCAAATTTTAGTGCCTTCTCCAATCGTGCAGTTTTCGTCTATAACTGCTGTAGGGTGATGGTAGAACATGGGGTATTTTGAATTTTTGAATGATGAATTGTAAATTGAATAATTTATTTGCACTGATAGCAAAATAGAAATTTAAAACAAAGATTTAATTTTAAGAGCAGATGTGGTACCTATAATTGAAGCTAATTTTTGAAACTTTTTACCCCCTATTTTACTGTTAATTGTAATGCCTAAGTTGTCTATTCTTTTCCATGCAATTTTTGCCAAATCTTTTCTTTTATTGCCGTAAGAATAAATAAAAGATGCATAGTTATGAACTAAAGCTGTACGAACTCTTTTTGAATCTTCTAAAGTTAATATTTGTTCATAAGACTGATACGTTTTTAAAATGTCTTCTATTTTTGAAGAGGAAATTATTTTTGTTATACTATTTTCTACATCTCTCCTATAAAATACATAAGCTTCATCAGCAAATTTTATCCCTTTACATTGGAGTAAAACCCTAAAAAAATATTCTCCGTCATCGTTCATTACTAAAGTTTCATTCCATTTGCCAGCTTTCTCAATAAGTATTCTTGGTGTAAGCCAAATTGCTGTTTGACCTGAAATATATAACCATGAAGTAACAAGCCAATCTACAGGGCTATCAAAATTATTATCTATAGCAGATTTCTCAGGAATAATTGTTGGTATATTTTTCTTAAAAGGTATCCATTGAGAAGAATAAACAAATTCATTACCAAATTTTTCTACCAGCAGTATCTGGTTTTTTAATTTATTAATGTTCATCACATCATCAGCATCCATAAACTGTATATATTCTCCTTTGGCATAATCCACCCCTGTATTTCTTGCAGCACAAGCTCCTTTACGTGGGTTTTTATAGATGAATATTTTTTCAGGATAACGCTGCTGGTAGCTTTCTATAATCTGCCAAGAGTTATCAGTTGAATGGTCATCAATAATTATACACTCCCAATTGGTGTAGGTTTGAGCTATTATACTCTCTATAGTTTCAGCTACATAAGGTGCTGCATTATAGCATGGAATGATGATAGAAACTAACATAGGTTAGAACGCCTTTTTACTTTTAATTATGTTTTAGATTAAATAACTAACTAAAGGATTTTATAGATATATGAGAAGAACGTAATTATTATTATAAATAGCTATAAAGTTAAAATGCTATCAAGTAGTTTATTTTTATAGGTATTAAAATCAAAAACTTTGCTTGCCGCTAAAGCATTTTTTCTAAAGTAATTATAATTGTTATCTATTTCTTTAATTGCATCAGTTAAGTTATCTATGTCTTTTATAAGTACACAACAGTCGTATTTGCTTTTTAAATCCAAATAATCTTCATTTTCAAAAGCAATAAATGGAATACCGCTAACGCAATACCTTGCAATTTTCTCAGAAGAATAAGCTGTAAACTTATCATTCAAATCTCCTTTGTTATAAAATGCCAAGCCTATATAAGCAGAAGAAACAAGTTTATCTAAATAATCGTTTGGTAATACTTTTTGAGACCAAATTACATCTTGAGGAAATTCTAATTTAGCTTTTAAATTATTTTTTTGTTTACCATGAAAAACGAGTTTAAATTCCTTTGGCAATTTATGTGATTGATTTAAAATTTCAACTACAGCTCTACCACCTGCTAACTCTCCAAAAAATAAAATAATCTTTTGTGTTGTAGGTACTGCAACTAATTCATGCAAAAAGTAAGACTTATCAATTGCTTTATCTGAATTTGAATCTACACAAACTGGAAGTATAAAATAATTAGGAACTGTATAATTATTAAATTTATTAAAAGCATTTAACCGAATGACCGATTGAATAATCAATAAATCAACTGTTTTTACTAATTCAATCTCTTTTTTTCTCACGCATTTGTAAGAATAATGATCATTATTAAAAGGATGCTCTGGTTCTATATAAATTTCTAAAGAATAATAAATTAATTTTTGAGTGTTAATTTTTCTAAACAGATTCGCAAATGAAAGCCCATACCTTTCTACAGCTATAATATGTGTGAAATTTGTTTTAAGTGATAAAAAGAAAGATTGTAAAACTATGCTAGGCCAAATAATTTCAAATAAAGTAATTTTAATTGAAGTAGTTTTTCTGAAAGCTCTATAAATATAATCAATCCATTTTATTGCTTTTAGTTCAATTAATTTCACATTGGAGTGAATATCTTTTTCAAAATTAGTATAAGGCGTGGTGCTATCATAATAATACAAATAAACTTCAGTGTCTGTTCTTTCTGCAAGAAAATTAATAATATTCGTAGTATGTATTTGTACACCCCAGCTATAATGAAAGAATGCAATTTGTTTCTTTTTCAAAGTTTCTTTTATTTTTTTAATTCTTCAATAACTACCTGTATTTCTTGCTCACTCAATCCTAAACCACTGGGTATATAAAAACCATTGCGGGCTATTTTCTCTGCAACTGGATAGTGTTCATTTTTAAATAAACCCATTTTTTGAAAAACTGGTTGCTCGTGCATGCACCAAAAGAAAGGACGTGTTCCTATTTTGCCTTCATTCAGTTTTTGAACTGTTTTATTGGCTAAATCTTCTGTTTCTGCTACCATTGCATATACCCAATATATATTTTCGGCATAATTGGTTTGTGGCAAAGGAAGTTGAAAACCTTTTAGGTCTTTTAGACCTTCATCGTATAGTTTGCCAATCTTTCTTTTCTTTGCTATATGGATGTCTAATTTTTCTAATTGTGCCAAACCAATAGCAGCTTGCATATTGGTCATACGGTAATTCCAACCCAACTCATAGTGTATAAATCTTCTGCCATTGGTTTCAAAAGCTAAATTGCGTAACTTTCTACAACGTTCAGCCAAAGCATCATCATTGCACATAATCATTCCACCTTCGCCAGTAGTTATGTGTTTATTTGGGTAAAAACTAAAAATGCTGATATCTCCAAAACTACCACATTGTTTTCCATTGTAGGTTTGTCCATGCATTTCGGCAGCATCTTCTATTAAAAATAAATTGTATTTTTTGCATAAACTAAGTATAGTATCCATATCTACAGGCAACCCATAAATATGTACTACCAAAATAGCTTTTGTTTTGCTGGTAATTTTTTCTTCAATTTTTGAAACATCCATGTTCCAAGTTATTTCATCACTATCTACCAAAACTGGTATTAACCCTTCTTGTACCAACGATTGTGCAGGAGAAATAATGGTAAAAGCTGGCATAATTACTTCGGCACCTTTTTCTAAATTTAATGCTCGTACAGCAATATCTAATGCAGCAGATCCATTGCTTACAGCAATACCATGTTTACGTTGAACATAGGTAGCCATTTTGTCTTCAAACAATTTTATAAATGGCCCTTCACTAGAAATCCAACCTGTTTCTATACATTCAGTTAGATACTTTAATTCGTTACCTCCTAATAAAGGCGTATTTACTGGTATTGGATGGTGCATATATTATTTTTTTTGTAGTACAAAACAAACGCCCCAAGTATTTTCACTTGGTTTTTCTTGTGTACCAAATTCTTCAGTTTTAATTACAGTAAAATTTGTAAGATCGGCTAATAAAGCAATTTCTGGAATACTGAAATGTCGCATTGGATGTTTTTCTTGATACACTTCTGTAATTCCATTTGCTTTATTCTGTATATGAATTTCATAATTCACATCCACTACATTTTTATTAAAATGAATGGTTGATTCGGCTATTCTAGTTCCTTGAATTGCGTCATCGCTAATTCTTTTTACTCTTGTTTCTGGTTTTTGCATGTACACTGCCGGTGTGTACCATACATCGAAAATAAAAATGCCTTTCTCGTTTAAATGATTGTTTACTGTATTTAAACATTCAACCAATTGTTCGTTGTTGGTTAAATAACTAATTACATGAAACAATGAAATAGCAACATCGAATTTAGTGTTCAAAGAAAAATTGGTAATGTCGGCAACCATTGGATTAAAGCCTTCTATTTGTTTTTGTTTTGCAAGATTTACCATTTCGGCACTTCTCTCTAAACCAGTAACAGTGTACTTTTCTTTACACAAAATTACTGCATGATTTCCAGTACCACAACCTAGTTCTAATATTTGTGTTGCATTGTTGTGATTGGCTTTTATGAGTTGTATTACATAATTGGCTTCGCTTGTATAATTTTTGTCTTTATACAATAAATCGTAGTACCTGCTATACGCATTAAAATTTTCGGAATTGTTGAACATTATTTTATAATTGGATTTTCAGGTATATGAGAAAATCTAGTTTTATCTGCATCGCCACAATATGGCCCTTGTTTTACTTCTATCATTTCGGCATCTTCTAACATTTCAAAACCATGCCCACCTGCTGCTAACAATATTACATCGCCTTGATGTAATATTCTACTTTCTAAATAATTTTTATCATCATCAAAAAAATCAACTCTTACTTTTCCAGATTTTATGTACAATACTTCTTGCGTTAAGGTAACTTTTCTTTCTACCAAATTGTGTACATGAGGATCGATAATATATCCCTTCGGACGATTCATATATCCTAATTGTTGAGAAAAATCATCGGGGGTAAAAAAAGCAATTCCTTCTTTTTTAAAGTTGGCTTTAATTATTACTGCTAATAACTGTTGTTGATGTATGAAGTTTTCTATCATATTTTAGTTGATGGTAGTTGATAATTGAAATAATCTTGTTTTAAAACCCATTCCCTCACATCGTTATTTTGGGTAAATGCTTGTTGATGAAAGTTGTAACCTTCTATTCGTTTTTGTTCAAATCGTTGAAACAACAATTGAATTTCGTTGGGAATTGTTTCTTTTTTATTATACGAATTTTTAATTTTTTGTAACTTATACGACACTATGTTTTTAACCCTGCCAAATAAATTTCTTGGATTTGAGTTTGCAATTTTTTTGTATAACCCTTCTTGTTTTCGAAAGTTGGTGTAAGAGTCGCAAACGCCTTGATAATAGGCTCTATTATCGAAATATTCGTATGTTAATCTTGTGTTTGGAATTTGATGATACACCATTGCACCTGGATGATACAAGGCTTTCATATTTTGCTCAACCCCTTTTATACACAAGCCTGATTCTCCATCTCCTTGAAAATGTTGAAATGCTTTTGAAATATTATCGGGATGAAAACCACCCAATTGTTCAAATGCAGTTTTGCGAATTGTATAGTTTAAACCCCATACATAACGAGGATGAATTTCTTGTATGGTTGTTCCGAAATCAATTAAACTTAACCATCCACACTCTTTCCCATACTCATTATTAGACCAGAAATAATTTAACCATTCTGGAGGATATGATTCATACAAAGGCAAATTGGGCCCTGTTAAAAACATTATATTGGGCTTATTGTACATTGTATCTGCAATTGTTTGTAGCCACTCAGAAGAAACAATTACATCATCATCAATAAAAGTTAATATTTCGCCTTTTGCTTCTTCTGCTCCTTTGTGTCTACCAGTTAATAAACCTGGTGTGGCATCGAAAAAATAAGAAAAATTTGAATGCTTTTTTTCATAAGTGCTACAAACCTCTTTTGTAGTATCGGTAGAACCGTTATCAATTACAATCACTTCAAATACAACAGAACTAGTTGATTTTGAGAAAATAGAATTAATCGTTGAAGCTAATAAATCTGCACGATTGAAAGTTGGTATAATGATAGAGATGTACATTGTAAAGGAAATTAGCTAAATAACCAATATCGTTTTTTTATTGCTTTAAGCCTATAAGGTTGTAGAAAAAAAGTAAATGGATTTATATGTTAAATGTGCAGTTGAATCATTTATTTGTAAAACTCTTTAATAGTATCTGCTGCATATTGAATTTGCTCATCAGTTAATTCTGGATACAATGGCAAACTTAAAATTCTACTCTGCATTGATGTTGCAACTGGAAAACTACTTTCGGTTGTATTTAAATATTTATAAGCTGGTAAATTTGGCAAAGCTGTTGGATAATGAATTGATGTTTCGATTCCCTTATCTTTTAAATATTGCATCAATTCATCTCTTCTATTTGCTTGTATAACATATAAATGAAAAGTGTGTTTACTATTTTCACGAACCTGTGGTAACACAATTTCTTCAATCCCTTTTAAAGTATTATTGTATTTTGTGGCATTCGCAATTCGCTTTTCAGTCCAATTTAAAATATAGGGTAATTTCGTAGTTAAGACAGCAGCTTGTAACCCATCTAATCTACTATTAATTCCTTCTATTTGATGTTGGTGTTTTTTTAATGCTCCGTGATTTGCATACATTTTACATTTTTCAGCTAACTCATCGTTATTCGTAATAATACAACCCGCATCGCCATAAGCTCCTAAATTTTTTCCTGGATAAAAACTAAATGAGCCTGCAATTCCAATTGTTCCTGCACGTTTGCCATTTTGTTCACTAAAGTGCGATTGGGCACAATCTTCAATTAAGGCAATATTGTATTTATCGCAAATGGGTTTTATGGTTGAAATATCACTCATTTGACCTTGCAAATGAACAAGAATAACAGCTTTAGTATTGGGTGTAATCGCTGCTTCAAATTTAGTTTCGTCAATACTATAATATTTTGCATTAATATCAACAAATACAGGTGTTGCACCAGTTTGAGAAATTGTTTCAGAACTTGAAATCCAACTATTTGCAACTGTTATTACTTCATCGCCTTTACCAATATTCAGCATCTTCATTAAGATATATAATGAGTCTGTACCATTGGCAACACTAATGCAATGCTTCACTCCATATAGTGCAGCAAATTTTTCCTCAAACTCTTTCACATATTTGCCTCCAATAAATGCAGTTTCATTAATTACATTTCCAATAGCAGTATCCATTTCGGTTTTAATGGATTTGTATTGGGCTTTTAAATCTACAAAAGGAATATTCATTTCTTATTTAATTTTTTTAGCAGGATTCCCTGCATATACTCCAGCAATAATTATATTTTTTGTAACTACTGCACCTGCACCTATTACAACGTTATCGCAAATTTCAATAGGCAATATTGTTGCATTGGAACCAATGGAAACATTGTTTCCAATGATGGTTGATTTCCATTTTAGTTTATCTCCACCGGCAGGGCCACCTCCTATAAACAAATCATTAATAAACATAACACCATGACCAATAAAACAATCATTGCCTATTGTTACTAACTCACAAATAAAAGTATGAGATTGTACTTTTGTATTGTTGCCAATAGTCACATCTTTTTGAATTTCTACAAAAGGACCTATAAAGCAATTGTTACCAATACTACAACCATACATATTTAATGGCTCTACTACTTTTACGTTTTCGCCAAACTGTACATCTACAATTTTGCTTTGATATTTAATAGGTTCGTTCACTATACAGACTTTGCTTTATAATAAATTTTATCTATAATTTCTACCGTTTTTAATCCCTCAAATGCACTGGTTGAAATGCTTGCATTGTTGGTTAACACATCAACCAAATTAGCATAAATTTTATCGTGATTGCTCATACTGCCTTGATAATTCCCATAATTATTAGCAGTGTTACCTGTTGCTAAGTTTTCAATTTTATAACCTGCGATATTTTGATACTCTAATTCATTTAAATATTGACCGCCAATTTTAACTGTTCCTTTTTCTCCAAAAATAGTTAACGAACCTTCCATATTTTTTCCATAACTATTTACAGAATAATTGATAGTACCAATAGCACCATTTTGGAATTTAAGAATAACTACTCCCGTATCTTCAAACTCAATAGTATCTTGGTGTGCATAGTTACTAGTGTATGCTTCTACATCTTTCACATCTCCAATCATCCAATATAATAAATCTACAAAATGACTGAATTGAGTATATAAAGTTCCTCCATCTAAATTTTTTGTTCCTTTCCAACTGTTTGCATAATAATCGGCATTTCTGTTCCAAAAACAGCTTAATTGTACACTATAGATTTTGCCCAATCTTCCTTCATCAATTAGTTTTTTTACAGCTTCTACTGGAGGATTAAATCTATTTTGTTTAATAGCAAACAATCGCTTGTTTGCTTGCTCGGCAGTTTTAATCATTTCGCCACAATCATTTACATTAATAGCCATTGGTTTTTCACATAATACATTAAAACCTGCTTTTAAACTTTCAATTGAATGCGTTGCATGTAACCCATTTGGCGAACAAATAGAAACTACATTAACGCCTTTTTCATTTGCCAATAAATCGGTTATATTATAATAAGCATTGGCTCCAAATTGTTCTGCCAAAGCATCTGCTTTTTCTTTTACAACATCGCAAACGGCTGTAAGTTTTCCGAAATTACTTATGTGTTCGGCGTGGCGTTGTGCTATTCTTCCACAACCTATTATTGCAAATTGTATCATATTACTTTCCTAATTATTTTAAAGTGGATTAAAATAGCCAATACTGAAGGTTTACTAAAAGTGATTTGCATTGTTGCAAATTGTTACCGCTAGTTTCTTAGTTGGCAAACATTGCTTCGACGTTTGCTTCTTTTAAATTATTTTTTATACAAACTCATCGCCTCTTGTAACTTTTGTTCCCTCACAAATGGTACAAGGCTGATCTATAATTGCAGTTTCGTGGCTAAAATATTGCATACTTATTTATTGAAAAGTGATATTATTTCTTCAGTTCTTTCTGCAGGAATAAATATATAATCCGAGTTCTCTATTTTTTGATTTATATCGAAAGTATCTAGTTTAGTAAGAGAAATATTGTTGTTATTTTTTACTATTCTTGTTATAGTAAAATTCATTTGGTTTAAATGGCTAGCAATTAACTCTTAACGTTGAAGCCTAAATTTATTCTCGACTGTATAAACTGGCAAAACTTCAATAATTATTATTGGTCTTGTTTCATTTATCCAACTTTTCAATCCTTCGATAACTTCTAACTCTGCACCTTCAACATCAACTTTAAGAATCGAGCCTACTTTTGATGGTAGAAATTGCGTTAATGCTTTTCCATGAAAAACAGGTACAAATTCTTTTTTAACAACTGTTTTTTCGTCTCTAAAATCTTTAATAATTGATGCACTTGAATCTGCTGTATCGTTACTGAAAAACAACAATTGCACCACTTCATCTTTTGCACCAATACCAATTGGTACAATTGCACAATTAGAGAATTCATTTAATTCAATTAACTGTTTACTATAATTATAACAAACTGGATTGGGTTCAAAACCAATGTAATGAACATTATCAAAAACCGAGTAGGCTTTAACCAAAGTTTGCCCAATATTCACACCAACATCAACAAAATGATTATTAAAAACAGGTTGTATTTTTTTTAATACTTCTGTCATCCAACTTTCAGATAAACGAATATTAGTCAATCCCTGTTAAGCATTAATTGGAATAGTTATTTTACGACTATTTACTAAAATTGTTGTTTTTAGATTAAAGAAGTGTAGTAATTTAAATTTATTAATTAGTCTAATTAATATTTGATGACCTGTCATATGCTTAACGTATTTCTTTTATTTCTTTTCTTGTTGGATAACTAATTAATACAGCTTTATGTGGGCGTTGAAATACAAACATGCTTCCTGCACTTACTGCACTTGCACCAGCTTGTTTTGCTTTTGCAAAATCTTCTACACTACTTGCACCGCCAATTGCAATTACAGGAATGTTCACTGCTTTACTAACTTGTTGTATTAACGCTAAATCATAGCCAGTAAATGTTCCATCTTTATCAATACTGTTTAACAATATTTCTCCAACTCCTAGTTTTTCGGCTGTTATTGCAAACTCTACAGGGTGTAAGCCGGTATTTTTTTTCCCATTTTCAATAAAAACTCGATACCCTTTTAAAAATACTTTTTTTACATCTATAGAAACAACAATACTTTGATTGCCAAATAAATTGGCAGCTTGTGTTATTAAATGGGGTGTAGTATGTGCTGCTTTATTGATAATTACTTTCTCTATACCGTTGTACAATATTTCTTTTATTTGTTCAATAGTCGTTATACCGCCACCATAAGCCATTGGCATAAATGCTTCACTGGCAATTTCAGCAATTTTTGCAATGTTGGGTGCTTTGTTTTCTTTACTTGCATCTATATCAATCACTGCAATTTCATCTACCTCTTTTTCATTGAAAATTTTTACTGCATTAATTGGATCTCCAACATATTTATAGTCTTTAAACTGAACCGACTTTACTAGTCCGCCTTTATGAATTAATAATGAAGGAATTACTCTTGTTTGCAATTTTTTTATTGGGGATTAGTGACTAGGGATTGGGGACTAGGGACTGGTGAATAGGGATTGGTGAATTGGATTGGGAATTTATTAAACCAATTTACTCTTCAACGATTTAATTAACCCTACTAACATTTTACTAATTTGTGTGTTTGCATCTTCTAAACTCACCATATCCACACTATAAATATTTTTTGTTATTTGAATTAAAGTATCCACTTCTGAACAAGAACCAAGGGCAATGTGTAAGAATTGAATATATTCCTTGGTATTTTTTCTAGCTGCTCCTTCTGCAATATTGGTTGGTATTGAAACTGAAGCTCTTTGTATTTGAGAAATTAATCCAAATTTTTCTGAGTCGGGTAATTGTTTGCATACTTTATACACATTTGTAACAAACCCAATGCTCAATTTCCATACTTCTAAATTTTTGTGTGTCATTTTATTTAGTGATTGGGGATTGGGGATTGGGGAGTGGTGACTAGGGATTGGTGAATGGGGACTAGGAATTGGTGGTTGAGGATTGGTGAATGGAATTTTTACCTACATCCCTATTCCCAAATAACTATTCCCTAAATCCCTACATCCCTATTCCCTAAATCCCTACATCCCTATTCCCTACATCCCTACTAAAAAAATCAATAATTCAATACAAAATTTTCTAACAGCTTCATTCCAAACTTATGGCTCTTTTCTGGATGAAATTGAACACCCAAAATATTCTCATGTTCAATACCAGCTGCAAACTCGTATCCATAACTGGCATTTACCAACACATTGTTTGGATTGTTGAGCTGCAAGTGATAAGAATGTACAAAATAAAACCTTGGATCTTCTGGCATATTGATAAAAAGCTTAGATTGCTGATAACTGTTTACATCGCTCCAACCCATATGTGGTATTTTTTTATCGTTACCAATTTTTGCTTTATCAAATGCAATGGTTGTTCCATCTATCCAGCCTAAGCCAGGTTCATTGCCTTCTTCACTAGTTTTTGTTAATAGTTGTACCCCTAAACAAATACCCAATAATGGTACTTTTTGTTGCAACACTCGTTGGTTTAAGATGGGCACTAAATTACTTTTGTGCAATTGTTGCATGCCATAATTAAAATGCCCTACTCCTGGTAAAATTAATTTTTCGGCTACTTCAATCTCTGCCAAATTATTGGTAATGTTAGCTGCAACACCAATACGTTTAAGCATGTTTTTGATAGACGATAAATTGCCTACACCGTAATCTATAATGGTAATCATGCGTTAATTTGTAATGAAATTTTCGAAGTGTTGCTTTCTACTAGCAATAAAATTTTCAGAATAATAATTTTTAAGATTGCTTACACCAATTTCTAAGCTCTTAAGGTTAACAGAATTTATTAGCGATGATTTTTTGCTATCAGCTGCCAAATTATCCTTTAATATTTAAATTTTTCTTTCAATAATAAAAATTTTCTCTCAATAAATATAAATGAGAACCAAGAAATTACCAATAATACAATGAAGTTTATTGTAAAGTGTAACCCAAATTTTAGAGAACCGTTTGATACAAAAAAAAGTACATGATTATTCAGGTAATTTGTTGTCAATCTTGGAATAATGGTATGATATAAATAAACGCCATAACTCATTTTTCCAATAAAAATAAGGAAGCGATTGTTTAGCAGGAATTTGAACTTCAGTTTAGGCGAACCAAAATTATTAATAATATAATTGATTATGTATATAGCAAGCAGAGAATCGATAGTCCTTAATCGCAGGTAAACCCATTTACCATTTACCATGCCTACAACTAATAAAATAAGTGCACCCAATGCTAAGTATGCAATCCACGTTTTAAACTTTTTTGAAAGTGCAGGTTGATAGCATTTTTGCCATGCAAGCAAAGCCCCTAAACCAAAAGCATCAAAACTAGTAATGGTAACCAAACGGTTAAAAAAGAACCCGCTTACTACTCCCATCGCAATAAATGCTATAATGATATGAGGTAAAAACTTTTTGTTAGTAAACAGTATAACCCATGGCCAAACAAAATAAAACTGTTCTTCTACCGCTAAAGACCATAAATGAGAAATAATCCCATCCCAGCCTTTGATCATATCAAAATAAAAATTGGATGTATAAGTAGCAAAGTAAACAAATGCCTCTTTTATATTTGTTCCAGTCCATTTGTGAAAAAACAATAAAGTAAAGATCAATAAGTAATAAATTGGAAAAATTCTCAAGGATCGTCTCCAATAAAAGTTCCTTAACACACGGCTCAATGTGGTCTCAGCATTGTCTTTCTTAATTTTATTGTTGAGTAAAATGGTGGTAATTAAAAAACCACTTAATACAAAAAATATATCGACCCAAGGTTACCATTGGGCAATATATTCAAAATATTTTTCTCTGGAAACCAATGACTCACAATTACCAATAATACAGCAATTGCTCTAATACTATCTAATTGCTTAATGTACTTCATTAAGCCGTATAATTTGTTTTAAACTCAAAAGAAATAATATTTTGTATTTTATCTTTCAATTTGTCCCTGTGGTTTTATAGCAGTTAAACTTTGTGTATTCCTGCTCTATTTTTGCCATTAGGTTTTTAATAATTATAGAATAAGAAAAATTTTGTATCGCATATTTTCTACCATTTGCAGCAATGTCCTCTCTTTCTTTATCATTTATTAAATAGTAACCAATCTTCCTAATACATTCGGGAGTGTCTTCAAATATTGCCAACACCTTTTCATTTTCAAGATGTAAAATATTTGTTGCAGATCTAGTTAATAAAAAACTGCCTACTTGCAATACTTCTTTTGTTCTCATGTTAACGTTAAGCCCTTCTGCCACCCCTACATAATCGTTAATTACTATTTTAGACTGATGGTAGATTGAAAACATATCTATGCCAGATGTTTGTCCTTGCCAACATGCTATCAATGCTGGATATTCGTCAATTTCAGCACCTTTCGGACCCCACCATTTAAAATTATATATAGCAGCTACTTCATTTAACAATTTCGACTTTTCCACTTGATCTGCAGAGCCAAGCAAACCAACAAATGTGATGTCATAATTTTTTCCCTTTAAGGGTAATTCATCAAATATTCTTTCTTCAATACCATATTCAAAACAAATAGATGGTATATTTTGTAGTTTAAAAAATTGTTGATATGAAGGTGTTAAAGAAATAATCATATCATTTCTATGAGGATACCAATTAATGGCATGTGAGGTATTGCACCCAATTAAACTCACAATAAACTTTTTACCTTTAAACCTATTCCAAAATAAACCATCAATTATTGAAGGCTCCCTTATAAATAGTATATCTGGATTGTAAGTATTGATATATTGTTCAAGCAACCATTCTTTTTTTTCTTTTTGGAATGAAATCAAAAAAACATTTTTCCAATTAGGGAAATTTAAAATTTGTTTCAACTTTAAATTAAATATAAAACGAAAAATAAAAAATATATAATATACTCCGCTTACTTTTTTAATTTCTCCATCTTCAACAAGTTTTTTTAATAATAACGAATCATGGGCAAAAACCTCTCTGCACTCCCAACCATTTTCATTCATATGGTATGAAAAATAGTCAGATAAATAACTACGTAAAGAAATGAGCCAATTATAATATGAATGATAGTTTTGGTTCTCAATAAGATCCTTGTTTTCATTCTTCTTGTTTGTCAAATACCCAACTGGATAGAAAGCATCAAATTTTAAAACACGTAATTTTTTCAAAGTATTTTAATAAATTTATTTGATGATTCTTTTTATAGTTTTCTTAAGTTTATACTTTAGCTTCTCGTTAAAGGTAGGTTTGTTAACTATCTCATCATTTCGATAAAAGCTGTGAGGTGTTCCTTCTTCTTTAATATAAGTTTCAAAGTCTATCTGGCTAAAACCTAGTTTCTTCAAAACAAACTCCTTATCTGTTTCTAACAAATTGGCAGGATAAATAGGTTTTTCCAATTCAAGTAAAGCCTCATTCTTTTCCATTTGACCAGAAAAAATTAAGTTACTCAAATGAGCTTTTCGTTTATCTACTTTGAACTTTTCAGGTAAAATATATCCTTGATAAAATCTAGTAAAGATAGACTCGTAATGCTTGCCTCCATAATCTTTCCAATCTAATTCCTTAGCTATAATTTCTTTGGTTTTGCTCTTATTGTAATCTAAATAATTAAGTAGCGGAATACTCTTGAAACTTCCTTTGGGCTTTACATATTGACCATTCTTAAATTTTGCAGGGTATTTAGAAAGCGGGATATTGCCAAATTTTTGATGGATATCAAACAGGTTATTGGGGTTCTTGTTTGTCCATATTGAAGGCAGAGTTTGCTCTGTCCACGTATTTCTTCCATCGAGAATATAACTTATTTTTTTTTCGTTACAAATCATATCCAAACTATCAAATATGGCAATATCTGTAACTGCCTCAATATCTATAACACCCGCTTTAAAATAAGCCAATTGTATATCTCGAAACTCATTCCAATCTATTACGTAAGTATATAAGTCAAATCCACATTTCTGTATAATATTCTGAATATTCATAACAGCTTCCTGCGAATTCCAGCCATTGTCAAAATGCACACACAACACCCTTAATCCATATTCCTTGGCTTTGTAGCACAAATAAGTACTATCAATTCCTCCACTTACCCCAATAATACAATCGTATTGCTTCCCTTTTCCATTTTCTTTAAGCTCATTTACAATGTTCTTAACTTTTTCAGTGGCTTCTTCGCCAACTACTGTATGTTGCTTTTCGGCCTCTTTATAATCATAATAATAATTACAAATCCCTTGTTCGTCGAAGGTTATTGTTGGATCGGCAATATTATCCATAACCGAAAGTGAACATTGTTTATAGTTCTTGTCATCTTTATCAAACACCATATTCTTTTCTCTTTTATATTTCAAACATCTTTACAAAAAACAATTGACTAATTCTGTATTAAACTTTCCAATTCATCCTTTACAATCCAAGTGAAATTGCATTTAACACTTCTTCTTTAATTTGAAACCCTACTCCATTTTCTGGCATAATTAAATGTTCTTGTAATTTTTTCATTCTTGCTTGTAAGCCTGGGTCTTTCTTTTCAATTACCATTTCAATAAACTCAAGTATCTCTTTTTCGGTTTCGCCACGATAAAAATAATCAATTATTTCCCCTGCTTCATGATAACCTGGCCCTGTTGCATTGTGCAAATACAGAATTGGTTTGCCAGTTACTGGATAGAGCGTTAAAAAAGAGGAGATGTCGGAGAGCATTGCATCGGAAAGCGAAAAAGCTGCATGATAGTTTGCTCCAATATCCAAAAAAATATTGGTATTGTTTTTAATTCTGTTCATTAACAATTCCAACTCATCGCTGTTCATTAAATTTCTGCTAATTAAAGTAGAGAACAATAATGGATGGGGCCTCAGTATTAAAAAAATATCATCCCTTTTTTCAAATAATGCTAGAAGAAATTCTTTCCAACGAAGAAAAGTAGAAAAATCGTTCCGCTCAATAGTTTCACCATAATGTGGGTTCCAAAAGAAAACTGTTTTCCCCTTACAATCATTAACCAATTTGTGGTTCAATTTAGTTTTGTCTATATTCAAAATAGCATCAACCATTGGATGACCAATGGCCACTACATGCCTATTTCCAGATTCACAATATTTTCCATACATGGTTTTAAAAAGTTTTGATCTTACAAAAACCTTCCATGCATATTGCTGAATAGGGTTATTAAATTGTGTATGTTTTCTAAGTTTTCCATCACCAATTTCAAAGCCATAAGGTATATATATAGTTCTGGCTACTTTTTTACTTATTTCACTAAACCTGAAACGAGGCTCTCTTAACCCTTCATAAGGATTATGAAAAAAAACAACATCTGGTTGATCTACGTCGAAATTATAAAACTCAGGCTTAACAAAAGGCACTTCTGAATGAATAAGGGCATCTTCCAATTTACAAGTAACCGTTTTTGCGTATTCTTCATTCTGTAATGCTACTACTACTACATGGCAATTTTTATCATTATAGAATGCTCGCCAAATTGAATCCAAGCTATCCCAACTTTCTCCAAATTCACCTAGTATGCAAATACGCACAGGCCTATCTGTTATTGCCTTTTTTTGTGGAAACTGCTGTAAAATTTGGTAGGGATGTTCAATTTCATTGTGCTTAGAATTGCTCTCTCGTTTTATTTTATTCCACTCCATTTGAACCTTAGATGACACAAAGGAAAAAAACATGCCTATTTTGAATATAAACTTAAGAGGCAGTTTTAGAAACAAAAAATAAAAGAATTTCTGCATTCTTGATATTCAGTTATTGGGTTTTTATACGTTCCGATGGTAAATGCAGAAATTTCAAAGCAGCTTCTGCTAATGCAACATTAGAATCAAAATATTTTAAGGTTGTTTTTGCTAATTCAGCTCCTATTATAGTTAATTCTGTACAACCGAACAAAACAGTATCTACACCTTCTGCTTGTAATGTTTTATTTAAATGCATTAATGATTCAAGATTAGAATTACTTACAGACCCTTGTATTTTAACATCATTAATTATTGCAGCAATAAGGCTCTGTTCATCACTTTTTAAACGCCTACATTCAAATCCAAGTTGCTCAGCAAAACCTCCATATAAATCTGAATCTGCTAATGATGATGAAACAAAAGGCGTTATAACTTTTGATCCTGCATTTGCAGCCAAAGCCAACGTTTCTTTTACAATATGCGGAACCGTTACAGGTGCAGATTCTGCCCATTTATCGTACAGAATATGAGCAGTATTACAAGGTACAACTACAACAGTAGCTCCTTGCAAATGCAATTCTGAGATGGATTCTTTAATAGCTGGCGATGGGTCGGTTTCGCCAAGTTGAAAATATCTTCCCCTACTTGGCAACTTGGTATTTATATCAACAATTACACGAGGATAATGCCAATCTTTAGTTGCTAAAACCCTTGTATAAAGCACCTTACAAAATTCAAGTGTTGCCCATGGTGCAACACCTACAATTCCCAAAGTTCCTTCATCTATAGGCCAATCTACTTCTCCTCCTAATGGCTTAATTTTTGGCATATACTTTAACTTACCTTAAAAAGGAAAACTCTTAAACGTGTTTCATTATACTTATTCAATACACAACCTTCATCAAACATGTTTTCATCTTTAATAAGTGTAAATCCTGCGTTTGAAAATAACTGCAAATATTCTTCCCTATTGCGGTAAGTAGCAGAATAAGGAACTTTTAGATGTTCAGAAAATTTGTTGTTTATTTCATGACGTTCTTTTATACCAGTGCCATCTCGCAAAACAACAATAGTATTCTTATTGCAGGAAAGCGGTAAGTTTTTCATGAACTTAATAGCTTGGTCGTCATTCATGTAAACAAAAAGCCCAGAAATAAATACAATATCAAACGATACTTCTGGTTTAAAATCTTCTGCTGAAGAAGTTATGAATTTTAGATTATTCACCCCTCTTTTTTCAGCTTCCTTTCTTCCTATTTCAGCCAATGGGTCAGAATACTCAACTGCAACCACTGAAGCTCCCTTTTCTGCAAAACGAAATGACCATTGCCCAACTCCAGCACCTAAATCTAGTATGTTTTTGCCACTGATATTCCCTAACCAATCAAAAATTTTTTTTGTTTCCAATTCAATTTTCAATTGTAGATTTTCTGCATCTTGCTCAAGGTTTGCAATACTCTCAAATGGCAATTCCTGATAGGCTTGTGCTCGTGCATCCCAAAAGCCTTTTACTTTATCTTGATCAATCATATTAATAAATTTATATTGTTTATATTTTATTGAATCGTGATGGTGAAAGAAGTTCAAACGAATGTTTAGAACTGATAATTGTCTTATCATTTGCAGTTAGGCTCATTACCCTACTATCACATAAGAAGTCAAGATTAAACTGAGTGAACTCATTACTCAACTTTCCAGGTATAGGAAGCAATCTTATTCCAAGAGGCTTTTTTAGTGCAAGTGTCATAGTTGCAATATCAAGCATAACTGCAGCAAGTTCTTCAGGGAAACTATTGCCAGGTACTGGTACCATGTCAACACCACATCCACACATTGCAGACATTGCAATAAGACCGTCTAAAGACAAACAACGCCTACTATTTGCAGAGGCTAAGTTATCATCTTCAAGCAAAGAATACATTACTCCATTAAAACCAACAGGAGTGGCTTCGCTCTGAATAAATGCTGTTCGAATTGTGTCTGTTAGCATCCCTGTAATAAATAAACTTCCATGACTTCCCACTGGTGCACCAAGCAATCTTTCGATTAATAATGCTACAGATAATTGACCTGGGAATGGTGCAAAAGAAGCATCAAGGCCTTTAAATTGACAACCAGTTTCTTGTTCTATTTGCTCACCAAGTTTCTGCAAATTACCTAACTCAATTACTAGCTTTGCTAAAAGCATATTTCGAAAGCTATCTATAGGTGCATGTAAACCAAGTTCTTCAGAAACTTGAAGTGCAATACTTAATGTTGATTCAAGTGCAAAGCTAAAAGCCATGCGGTCTCCCTCATGTCGTGAAAATGGGAAAAAGGGTGCATTAGCAGGACATCCACATGAAGCCCCAACCCTGAAATTATCAAACCCATTATTGCTTTTTTTTGCGATTCGACCAACCAATTTAGCTACATCATTAATTGCAGGAATTGACATCCTTTCTGTATCTGCAACTATAAAATTCATAAACAATTTTGGAAATCGGCTTATCAAATCTAGCGAATTGCCAATTCTTTCTCTTCTTACCCCTTCTTGTAAAAAGTCAAGTGGCATACAAAACCACCTCACATCATTTTCATTGGCTAATTTATCAACCCAACGCAAAGTTGAAAGCATTGACCCTTCTATTTCTCCATCAGTTCCTATCGCAGGTAGTGTAAACCTAATAGTTCTTGAACTTTGATTGGCTTCATCTAAAATACGCTTAGACGTAGCTATCAAATGTTTAACTGACGACTCTATTGTTGATTGGGATTGGCTACCTAATGGTAGTCCAATTGTAAGTGATCTTATCATTTTTTTCTTGACTCTTGAATAAATCTCCAGTAATCTGCGGGTGTATTAATTTCTACAAATGAGTGGTTGTTGAGAGGAAATGGATGTATTGGAGCAATATCACACGGCAGTGTTTGACCAACAAAAAGATTACCATGCCTTGTACTAACTTTTCTCCATTTGCTCAACAGTTCCTTATTGCTTATTTTAAAAAGGCCTATCGCTTCGGGGTGTTTAACATCTTTTATAGCACCTTGATAGGTTTCAGAAATCGCATTGCTTTCGTTTAATATACAGTGGATTGCTGAAAGCGTTCGATTTTCTCGTAACTCTGTTAGCACCATGTCTGGACCGGCCTTATCAAGTTCTTCAATTAAAGCCGGCGTTATAAAAATATCACCCGATATTACATAAGTAGGCTCGTCTTCTAGTGCCAATCCTAAACTCATGGCATTGTTTGATACAGCCCAATCGTAATTAATCACATAGTTTAACTGTGGATATTTTTCCATGATTTGAATAGCACGAAACCCTACTACAACAGTGATTTTTTTGTGCCCAAATGCTTCAATTGCATGATCCAGAACTGTTAATCCAGTTTTAGGGTGCTTTATTAAAACCTTGTTGACCCCATCTAATTGATGACCCCTGCCTGCTGCAAGGATAATTGCATTGTTAACTATACTCATTTTTTTAAATCTTCTAATGTGTAATTACATGATGGTAATGATTCTGGGAATTTGTGTTTTACTGTTTTATAGGGGTATATGTCACCCGTTAATGCCCTATCTTGTACTATCTTCCAATCAAATTCATATTTAGGACGCAGGCTCCAAAGTTCAACTTTAGAATAGTCGTATTTAACAGCTGGAATCCATTTTAATCCAAGTGCAAGAGCCACTTCCATTCTATGTTGTCCATCAAGTACCAATGAATGCTTAAAATCTAAGGCTACAGGTTTATTCCATATGCCTTCTTTAATAATTTTAGCTTTCAGCCATTCAACCCTTTTTTTGCTAAACCCTTCAATATGAAGGAGCTTTTGGGTTTCAACTAATTCAATTGCAAAGTTGTTACTCATAAAAAATTATTTGATTTTATTAATAGCAAGTCTATACCCATTCTCAGCCTTATGAAAAGCTTCCAAATTATTAAAAGAACATGCAAAGTATTGACTCATATCAAATGCCTTGCATCTCAAACGATTGATATTTTTCATCCAAGGAGCAAGATAATATTCAGCAATAGAGTTTTCAATCATTTCTTTCCTTAGTTCACGATCCAACAAAACTTCGTTTTTTCCAACCAATAAAGTACCCAACAGTTTTTTATATGTTTGATACTTTTCATTGTAAATAGGTGCGTAAACAATTTCCTCAACAAACCCATCTTTATTTTCTAGCAATGCCCCACCAGTTAAATGTTCTGAATAGTTTCCAAAAGTAGACCATTCAGAATTTGAAATCTCACGTTCGGCAAAAAGATGTTTCCATCCTTCTGGCTCAAGAACAATGTCTGTTTCAACAATCATATATCCCAATTCAGGATTTTTAAGTGCATCAACACCTATATCGGCTGAAAGGATATTTGTATCAGCAGCATAATTAGCATTGAAAACAGTTCTAACTTTATTGCCAAATTCTGCTTCTAAGAAAGTCTTTACGTCGCCTTCTTTATAACCAGTTACAACAACAACATCCCTATTATCTGTTTCTAAAATTTGCTCTACAATATGTTGAATACCAGGTTTTCCACCTATTGGCAATAATGATTTATGCGTTTCGCTTGTGAGTTCAGCCAATCTACTCCCTCTTCCTGCAGATAACAATACAAAATTTTTCATTTTCATTTATTAACCTCTTTTATGTATCACAAAAAATAGTCGAAATTAGTTCTTTAACTCCCATTCAATTTCAGGTGCTACCAAAGCAATTTCCCTATACCGATTATACCTAGCTCTTATTGAAGAAAAATCTTCAATTTCAAAGGTTATTGCTTGAATTTTTTCATCAATAACTTTAAAGCTTTGCTCGTCTACTACTTTTATAGTAAAACTATATTTCCCAGGTTTTAATAAAGCTGCAGGATACTTTATAGAAAAATCAAAAATACCTGCTATAGGGTTAGTTTTAAAGGTAGATTCTTTGAGGTCATTCTCTGCAGTAAAAATGATAACTTCGGAATTGCTGTTGAGCAAGTGAATAACTGCATAGTAATAGGGATTGGGATTTATTACTTCTATTGATAATTTAAGGGATAATTCTTCTTGAAAATTGATTTTTGAAGTAATGGTTCCTGTTTTGCTGACTACTTTTGCTTCCTTTAAATAAACAGGTTTATTAGCAATATTGGTAAAGTTTTCAATACCATTGCCTATAACAGATGTTACATTCAAATATTTTTGAATGATATTATTGGTTTGCCCATAATCTTCAACCACTCCTTTATTTAAAAGCACTAAGTTTTCACAAAGTGAATTAATTGCAGACATATTATGGCTCACAAACAAAACGGTTCTTCCATCATTTACACTTACATCTTTCATTTTACCCAAACACTTTTTTTGAAACTCAGCATCGCCTACTGCCAATACCTCATCAACAATTAGAATCTCTGGTTCTAAGTGTGCAGCTACTGCAAATGCCAAACGTACATACATGCCACTGCTATATCTTTTTACGGGTGTATCAATGTATCGTTCAACTCCACTAAAATCTACAATTTCATCAAATTTGCTTTTGATTTCTTGTTTGCTCATGCCTAAGATGGCACCATTTAAAAAAATATTGTCTCTGCCACTTAATTCTGGGTGAAAGCCAGTACCTACTTCTAATAAACTGGCTATACGTCCTTTTACTTTAATGCTGCCTGTGGTTGGGGTTGTTGTTTTTGAGAGTATTTTTAATAAGGTACTTTTTCCTGCACCATTACGCCCAATAATGCCTAGTACTTCGCCTTGTTTTACTTCGAAATTAATGTCCTTTAATGCCCATACATAATCGCTATTGCCTTTTTGTGTTCTATCGTTGGTATCACCAATTTTAAGATATGGGTCTTCTTTACCTCTTACCTTGGCAAACCACCTATTTAAATCGTGGCTTATAGTACCTGTGCCAATTTCGCCTAAACGATATTGTTTGGAAATATTTTCAACTTTTATAACTGTTTTACTCATTTATTTTAACTATTGCGTTATGTATGATAGACGAAATGTGAGGGCTTTTGTACGATTGATGATGGTGAGATCCCTTCTGCGGCGGGATGACATGAATGTTGTTTGGATGATATTCTTCTTAAACAGTATCCATAAAACTTTTTTCTACTTTATTAAAAAATACTGTTCCA
>ERZ724520.217-NODE-217-length-30306-cov-11.055701_pt1 | contig 30306 bp, 21 predicted proteins | sample MGYA00376053_ERZ724520 | MGnify/ENA primary metagenome ERZ724520 (study PRJEB28724, sample SAMN07190886) | activated sludge metagenome | isolation source: activated sludge of sewage treatment plant in Hong Hong | place: USA: Christiansburg, Virginia | collected...
ATGCGCCACCATTTAAGTTATATGAATACGTTGGCGTTCCGCCTGCTCCTACTAAGTTAACGGTACCTGAGGCAGTTCCATTACATAAGGCGGCAACTGGTGTTGCTGTTAAGGTTAATACTGTTGGTTGGGCAATAGTTACTGAAGTTGTTGTTACACAGCCTACTTGATCCATCACTGTAATATTATAAGTGCCTTGTGGTAAACCAGAGAAAAATCCTGTGCCATTAGTTTGGAATGGACTTGTAAGGGTGTAAGTATATAACGGCCCCGTGCCTCCTACTGGAGTTACTGTAAAGCTTCCGTTTGATCCTCCAAAGCAACTAACGTTTACTGTATTGGTTACTGATGCTGTTGGACTTCCTGTGTTTAAGATATTATAGGTTACTGATAAGGTACAAGTGTTCGCGTCCCTTACAATAACTGTATGAGGACCTGCTGATAAGCCTGTGGTGGTGGTTGCTGCTGAAAATGCTCCGCCATCATAAGAATATTGATATGGTAATAATCCGCCTGTTACTCCTGTTACAGTTGCTGATCCATTAGCGCTACCACAGCTTGCATTAGTGGTTGTAATCGTTGCTGATGTTGGGCCTGTTGTTCCTCCTACATTAAACGTTGTATTAAACAAACAGCCATTAACATCTCTAACAATTACTGGGTAAGTGCCTGATGCTAAATTAATCGTTAAGCTTCCACTGGTTACTCCATTTACCGTATAAGTATAAGGTCCTGTGCCGCCTGTTACGCCTGTAATATTATAGGTTCCATTTGTTAATCCACAGCCTGCTGGTGTGGTGGTTCCTGCTATCGCGGTTGGTCCTGTTGTTACTGATATAGTAACCGTATTTGTAAAGATACATCCGTTTACATCTCTAACGCCAACGGTATACGTTCCTGACGCTAATCCTGTTACTGGTGGACTTGCTGAGAAGGCTCCGCCATTTACATTATAAGTATATGGTGCTGTTCCTCCTGTCGGTGCGCCTATCGTTATGCTTCCTGTTCCTACTCCACAAATAATATTGTTTGGAGTTAATGGTAATGCTGATGGGCCTGCCGCACTTGCTAATGTTGCTGATACTGTAAACGTACATCCAAAGTTATTCGTCAACGTTATTACCGGTGTTCCTGCTCCTAAGCCTGTTACTGTTTGGCCCGTTACCGTTCCCAAACTACTCGAAAAACCAACCGTTTGTGGCGGTGCAATTGGAGACGTATTATTAATCACAACAACTCCGTTTGATGCTCCACAATTGGGATTCGTGAAACTTAAAGTTGCAGAGGGCATTGGATTTACTTGAACGGTATTTGTAGAAACACTTGTACATCCACCGGAGTTAACCGTATGAGTAACCGTATAGCTTCCCGGAGCTGTAAAGCTTCCTGAGTAATTAGCTGTTCCGCCTACAGCTGGCGAGCCAGCAATTGGAGAAAAGGAATAAGAGTGTGTTCCACCTGCGGTGCCAGTATTATTAAAACTAAAGCTATTTCCTGTTAGACATTGTGTTGCCGAGGGTATTGTAAATGGCGATGTAACAGCGACAACAGTGACGTTAGTAGTAACCACATTAGTACACGCACCAGCTGTAACAGTATGTGAAACGACATAAGCTCCTGGATTTGCAAAAGTAATGGTAGGGTTTGTTGAAGTTGGAGTCGCAACAGTAACTCCAGCTGCTGGAGCAACTGCCCAATTATGAGCCACACCGGCTGTTCCGGTATGCGTAAACACTTGAGAAGAACCCGTACATAAAGTTGTATTTAAAGGTGTAAACGCAGCCGATAGTGCCGAGACGACCGTAACTGCTACTGTTTTGGTGACGGGCGCTTGACATGGCGCTGATGCTGTTAATGAATAAACCGTTGTGGCACCAGGCGAGACGACTATGCTAGTCGTTGTGGCTCCCCCTGGCGACCAAGTATATGTTAAACTTCCACATCCACTAACAAGTGACGAAGCAGAAAGTGTAGATGAACCTGGTGCACAAAAAATAGCTGGGTTTGCCGTTAAGTTAAAATTTAAAGTTGTTAGTACCCCGGGAACTGTAAAACTGTTCATGGCAGACCATGGTCCGGCTGGTGGAACTGCTGTACTTCCTCCTAACCATTCTCGTGCTCTAAAAAAGTAGGTTTGACCAGGACAAAGGGCTGAAAAAGGTATAAAAACAGAGGTGTAGGGTTCGACCGTACAGACGTCTGGCCAAGAACTACCAGCCGTATAATTTGGAACATTTAATAAGCCAAAATACCAAGGATGAGACGCATAAGTTGTTCCTGGACCAGCCCAGTTATCAATTATATTTTGCATAGCAGTTGGAGGTAATCCAGACAACCCAGCAGCCGTACAAGATAATTCAACTTGCATCCAGTAAGGTCCGCAACCGCAAGTTGCTCCATCTGAAGATCCATTAACAGTAACTCCTGTAGCTCCAACGCTAAAGTTGTAGTTTACCAGGGCTAATCCGTGACAGGCTTTAGCTGAATTTATAGCTAAATAAGAAATAAGTAAAATAAATAAAAGTTTTTTCATTAGTGAGATTTTTGGTCTTTGTAAATATATTCGATTTTTTGATTTATCAAAGCAAATTTTACTAATTTTAATATACTCTTTACTCATTGATAATACCTTTTTGGTTATGAAATTAAAACTTGGCTTTCTTTTAGGAGTTTTTTTGTTTATTAAGGTCTCCTTAATCTCCCAGCCAACCTGCTCTTATTTTTCTACTTATTTTGGTGGAAATCAATTTGATGAAATAAAAAGTGTTTGCGTTGATGTTGATAAAAATAGCTACGTGATTGGAAACACATACAGCAATGATTTGCCAATAACAGCAGGTTTAATAAACGATACAGCTTCGGGCAACTATGATGTATTTTTAGCAAAATTTGATAGTTGTGGAGCGTTGATTTGGTCGACTTATTTTGGCGGTATTGGGTACGAAAGTGCTGAAAAAATGGAAATGACGCATGACGGAAATGTTGTTTTTTGTGGTTATACCACCAGTGTAACTACTCCTACAACAGTGGGCTGTTTTCAATCCAATAACAATGGCGGTTATGATTGTTACTTAACAAAAATAAACCCCAATGGATTAATTATTTGGAGCACTTTTTTTGGAAAATCTGGGGGAGATTTTGCTTTTGATTTAAAGGTTGATGCTGTAGATAATATTATTATCGGAGGAACCTCAACGAGTACAAATTTATATACAACTCCTACTTCTTTTCAATCTAACCATAAAGGTAACACCGATGCTTTTATTGCTCGTTTTTCAAAAAACGGATTACTAAAATGGTGCACCTATTATGGTGGAGCGGGCAGCGAAGACATTCATGCTTTAGCTGTTGATTTAAATTGCAACATTATTGGAGTTGGAGAATCTTTTAGTAATAATCTAAATACAAGCGCCTCTGCCTTTCAATCTGTTAATGAAGGTGCATCAGACACTTATATCATAAAACTAGACTCAAGCTGCTCTCGTGTTTTTTCAACCTATCTAGGTGGTAGTGGTTCGGATGATGCTTGGGGTTTAGTTTGTGATGCTTCAGACAATATATATGTTGCTGGACATACTAATAGTGTGGATTTTGATACAACCGCGTTAAGTTATCAAACTGCGCATAATGGTGGTGTTGATTGTTATTTAACAAAATGGTCGCCAACAGGAACACTCATAAAATCAACCTTATTTGGCGGTTCTTTAAATGATTATAGTTCTAGATTAATTGGTATGTCTAATTCTGAGATTTTGTTACTAACTGAAACGGAAAGCATAAATTTACCTACATATACTTTTAGTCAACAAACATCATTAATGGGTAGTTACGATATGTATCTCACTTCCTTTGATATGAACTCGCTTTTTCCTACATGGGGCACATACTATGGAGGCGCAATTGTTGAGGATGCTAGTGACATAAAATTAATAAATAGTAACGAAGTTGTTGTTTGCGGATCATCAAATAGTTCAGACTATCCAGTAAGTACAGGTGCCTATCAAACATCATTAAATAATAGTACAGATGGTGTTATTACAAAAATCAATATAACCAAAACAGTATCTACTATCATTGAAGAAAATTTTCTAGATCCAATTATTGAGATTTATCCTAATCCCTTTAATGATTATCTATACATAAAATCCAAGAACTCTTTTTTAATTGAAATCAAAACACTGTTAGGTGAAACCATTTATAGAAGAACAAACGATGATTACATATCTACAAAGGATTTATCTCCTGGAGTGTACATTGTGACTGCTAACTCAAAATCCTATCGTTTTATAAAACAATAGTTTTATTTTTTGTTTTTTGCTGGAATAGACTGGTTGTTTTCTTTCGACTTATATTTTCCAGAAAACACTAATTTAAATGGATAAGTAAGTTGAGTTAAAAACGTCGTCGGCATTTCCTTTTGATCTGGAACTCCCAACACCGGCACTTCGTTTTTTGGCAAATAATAAAATCCAAATAATAAATCCCACACATTTAAAATACTAGCATAATTAACTCCTAATCTTCTCGGAATATTTTTAGCATGATGCCAAGAGTGTGTTTCGGGAGTATTAATAATATAATTTAAGAAGCCCCATTTTACTTTTATATTAGTATGCGTAAAAAAGCCCCACACATTTTGTACAGTTGCTTGAAACAAAAAATAATCAGCAGCCGAATATCCAATCATTGCAAAAGGAATATAAATAATGGGTTTAAAAATAAACATTTCTACAAAGTGAAATCTTCTGGTAGAAGCTGCCCCAAGTGTCTCCTGAGCATGATGTATTTTATGAAACGCCCATAAAAAATCTGAACGGTGTAATAGGTAATGAGCAACAAACTCGCAAAAATCTTGAATCACAAACATAATCATGATTTGCCATAAAGGATTCCAATGTGTGATATCAACAACCAGCATGCTGTTTATTCCAAACAATTTTAATGTTTTTAAAAACACTAATTCTGTTACTGCGCATAAGCCAAATAAACCAATAATGTAAACTAAGACATCATTAAAAAACACATAAAAGGTGTCGAGCCAAAATCCTTTTCGACTTAATAATCCATGCTTCCTTTGTTTTGGCAAAATAACCTCCAACGTAAAGCAAAAAAGATAAGCTAACAGAACGCAATAATAAATATTATTAAAAGCCGGATGTTTTAACTGAAAAACAGTGTACTGATATACATTTTTTGTGTTTTCAACAAATACATTTATTAGTTCTGGAATTAAAGCCATGGCTTAAATGTAAAAAAATATTTATTGCATAAACAAATTTATTTACTTTAGTGTTGCATAAATGTATTAAATGAATAAATTAAAAGAGTTTTTTAATAAAGAACGTTTACTGATTTTGATAATTGTTGCCATCTTTTATGGTAATACATTAAAAAACGAATATTCATTAGATGATAGTTTAGTTACTGAAAAAGGGAACATAACAACTAAAGGAGTAAAGGCAATTCCTAAAATCATTAAATCATTTTATATTGAACAGTCTGATGAATTTAAATTTGATTATAGACCAATTGTAAAAATTTCGTACGCGATCGAACACGAATTGTTCGGGGTAAATCCAGCGGTATCACATTTTATTAATTTACTACTTTATCTTATTGGATTATATGTATTATATAGTGTTTTAATTAAATTATTGGCAGATTACCATAAAAACCTTGCGTTATATTGTGTTATACTTTTTGCTATTATGCCAATTCATACGGAGGTGGTTGGTAGTTTAAAAAACAGAGATATGCTTCTGTGCTTTATATTTTGTATGATGGGATTAAAACATTTAATGTTGTTTGTTGAATCTGATTTTAAAAAATGGGCGTCCTTACTACTTTGTTTTCTAAGTTTTTATTTCGGTTTTCTAAGTAAGTTAGATGTGTTGCCATATTTAGCAATAGCTCCAATTATTGTTTTTATAAAAAACCCAAAACATTTTAAATGGGCTATTGGCTTTGCCATATTGTTTATTATAGCATACATTTTATTTAGAATAACCAAACGTGAATTGACCGGACGTGGCGGAACACACAGGGTTTATTATTATTTTGAAAACCCATTGTTTTTTGAAAAAAGCATTAAGTATAAAATTATTGCCACCTTTAATTGTTTAGGTTTTTATCTTAATCAAGCCATTATTCCATTTAAAATGTGTTGCTATTATGGCACCGATACCATTTCTGTTACAAAACTGACCTATCATGGATACTTTGGAATAATTGCTGCGCCACTTTTAGTTTTTGGTTTAGTGAAATCATATCTTAAAAAAAATTATTTAATATTGATGGGTATTGTCATTTTTTGCTCCTCCATTTCTATGTATCTTAACTTTGCTAAACCATCTGTAGGTATAGTTGCTGATAGGTTTACCTTTTTTGGATCATTAGGTATTGCTCTGATTATTGTTTCTATTCTCAATTCATATTTTCCTTTAAAAGAAAAAATTTCGAGTAAGATGAAAACAGGATCAGTACTAGTTATAGTTGTTTTTGGGACGATGACTATTAAACGTAATATTGATTGGAATAATAAGCGTTCCATTATAGAGGCTGACTTTGCTAAATATCCAAACAATTCCTATTTAAATTATAAACGAGGTATGGATATAGTGCAAAGAACCATGGAAACAAACACCATGTTACCTCCTGATCAAAAAAGAAACAAATTTATAGAGGCCCGAGCTTTCTTAGAAAAATCAATACAAGTGGCGCCAGATTATGCCAACTCACGTAATTATTTAGCTTATGTTTTAGTGTATTTACTAAATGATTTTAATGCAGCTCTCCCACATATAAACTATTCGATTGCCTATAAAGAAACAACTGATTTATATTACTACAAAGCAATTTGTATGCGCGAAACCAAACAGAAAGATAGTAGTGAATACTATTTATTAAAGTGTATTAAAATGGACGATAAATATTATAATGCTTACGGTTTGTTAGCCTATGATTATAATTTAAACAAACAGCATCAAAAGTCAATTGATTTATTTAAGGGCGCCATTGCCAAAGGTGTAAAAACGATTGAGATATATAATGCTTTAGGGAAAACGTATTGGGAAATACAAAACAATGCGGAAGCAAATTTTTATTATCAAAAAGCGTTAGAAATAGATCCATCTAACCAAGAGGCTGCAGCAATGGTAAAAAGAACCTCAACGGCGTCAACAAATACAACGATTGCACAATAAGTTTTAAATTTCTTTACGCATTCTAGCAACGGGTATGTCTAATTGCTCACGGTATTTTGCAACGGTACGGCGAGCGATGTTGTATTTCTTTTCTTTTAAAATTTCGCAAAGCGCATCATCCGTTAAAGGCTTCTTTTTATCTTCGTTAGAGATACATTCTTGTAATATTTTTTTCACCTCTCTAGTACTTACTTCTTCTCCGCCATCAGTACTTAAAGATTCAGAGAAAAATGTTTTTAATAAAAACGTACCATAAGGCGTTTGCACATATTTACTATTTGCTACACGCGAAACCGTTGAAATATCTAAACCTACTTTATCAGCAATATCTTTTAAAATCATTGGTTTTAGTTTAGATTCGTCGCCAGTAGCAAAATATTCTTGTTGGTATTCCATGATACAGTGCATAGAAACTAACATGGTTTGATGGCGTTGTTGTAGTGCTTCAATAAACCATTGAGCAGATTCAATTTTACCTTTTACAAAAGAACTTGCTTCTTTAATTGACTTTTCTTTAGCGCGAGAATATTCTTTTAACATCTCAATATAATCGGCACTAATTTTTAGTTCTGGCAAATTACGTTGGTTAATGCTTAACTCTGGGATACCATCAACAACACTAATATTAAAGTCGGGCACTACTTCCGACATTTGTCCTTTATTATCTCCTTCGGAGTTTCCAGGACGTGGATTTAGGTGTGTAATCTCTGCAATGATATCTTTTAAATCATCATCTTCAATATCTAATTTACGAATGATTTTATCGTAATGTTTTTTAGAAAACTCATCCATCATGGTCTTCACCACTTCAATTGCTAAATGCGTTTCTTTAGCTTTAACTGGTTTTCTTTCGAGTTGTATTAACAAACATTCTTGCAATGTTCTTGCTCCAACACCTGCTGGATCAAATTCTTGAATGGTTTTTAAAACTTCTTCTAATTCTTCTTTCGTTGTATTTGTGTTTTGAGAAAACGCTAAGTCATCCACAATTAAATCCAAGTCTCGGCGAATATATCCGTCCTCATCAATACAACCAATTAAATATAATCCAATAGAAAATTGTTTTTCGGTTAAATCTCTTAATCCTAATTGTTCTTCTAATTGTGAATGAAAATCTGGGCCTTCCACAACTACTGTTTGAAACACTTCATCGTCGGCACTTCTATTGGATATCTCGTATTTGTAAGCATCCAAATCGCCAGCATCCATGTAATCTTCTAACTCATAGCCATCATCAATTTTATCAACTTCTTTTTCCTCGTAATCGCTTACTTCTTCAGAATCTGAATTATCAACCTCATCGTATTCGTTCTCCACTTCTTCTGAATCAGATAAACTATCGTCTTCTTCTAAAGCTGGATTTAACTCAAGCTCTTCTTTAATTCGTTGTTCTAGGGCAACGGTAGGCAACTGCAACAACTTCATTAATTGAATTTGCTGCGGCGACAATTTTTGTAATAACTTTAAATGTTGCGTTTGCTTAAGTGCCATAATACTGAAGCAAATATACAAAAAGAGCCACGAAAATTATTCGTGGCTCATAACTAATTTTTAATTAAATTAATAGTTATAGTATGGAGAAATCATGGCATAAACCACAACGCCTGTGATTGTGACATATAGCCAAATTGGGTAACTAAAACGTGTAATTTTTTTATGTTTTACTCTATCGTCTTTTAAAGCATAATAAAACGATAATAAAATCATTGGCAATACAATCACCGCTAAAAATATATGGCTTAATAAAATTACCAAATAAATTGGTCTAATGCCTGAAACTAAAGCCAATTCTGTTTGCTCTAAAACTTCATTATGATTAACATCTCCAAATTTTGTGTCAGGAATAAAATAATGTGCGGTTACATAAGAAATTAAAAACAAGGATGATAATAAAAAAGCGGTTAGGTTTAATTTTTTATGTAACTCAATGTTTCTTTTTTTTATGGCCCATAAAGATGCTACTAATAATACGCTACAAGAGCCGTTTAAAAAAGCATTAAGCATTGGTAGTTTGTAAATGAACGCTGGAAAGGTATCTGGAACAGGAATTAATTTTTGATTTAAAACAACAACAACAACGCAAATTAATGCGCTCACTGCTAATACAATTTTAAAAACTGTTTTATCATTTTGTTTACTTAGTACTGATTGTGTATCCATTTTAGCGTGTTGTAAATATTCCTTTAAATTTGGTAAAGATAGTATTTTCAAAAAACAATTGAGCGTCCACTACATATTGATTTTCTGTTGATGTATATTTTAATTCTACATTAAAAACAGGATGTTGCGTAGGAATAATCATACCAGTAAACTTAATGTTACTGCCTACGGTTAATGTTAAGTTTTTTCCAAGCGCTTCTTGCAATAATTCTTTAATAAGTTGCGTTTGACAAACTCCGGGCATAACGGGCATTTGTTCGAAGTGACCTTTAAATATATCGTGATTAGCGTTTAACTTAATGGTAGCCGCAATGGTTGAATCATCTGCTTTATTGGATGTTTCTACTGTATAAAAATCGTTTAGCAAAAAAGTATTTGTCATGTTATTCGTCTATTTTATTAAGTTCGGTTTTAATTTTTATAAGTCCGAACTGCGTGCATTTAATCTGAGTATAGGTTTTTGTTTCGGTGTCAAATTTATAACTTATAAAACATGATTTTCTGTTTTTATTAAATATGTTTTGAGAAGAAATCCCTTTTAAAGAATCGGCAATAATGTATCTGTGTTTATATCCCTCTAGCTCATAATACGATTTAACTTTTTTGTTGCTACAATGTCCGGCATTTTTATCAAAAACATCCAACAAAAACATTTGTTTAAAATTAGATAACAATGCTTTTATTAATGTTGGTTTATTTAATGGTTCAAATACATAAGCCGCGTTCATCTCATTATTTTTCCATTCAAAATCAAACATTTTCATGCCGATTTCTGTTACAAAAATAACGTGTGTAGAAACAGAATCAGTTTGTTTAACGATGATAATGCCTGTTAAATGATTTTTTAAAACATCAATAGAACCTTTGTACTTTGTTGCTTTAGTTTTGTTTAAAACTGGCTCAAAGGCTTTGTTTGTAATAACAACGCGATTGCATTGTTTTAGATTCTTAAATTTAGAAATGTGGCAAGAAACAAAAAAGCTAAATAGACAAAAACTACTTAACAATAAATATGGTTTCCGCAATTGGCGCATTTAATTTTTTGTTGGTAAAATCGAGCAGCGTTAAATCCTCGTTGCTTTCAATCATTTCCATTTTAGCCACCGAAGTTACGGTTTTATCAAAATACAAATTGATTTTTTTGAAAGAATCTTTCATGTTTTTTACCTGAGGTATGAGTTCCAATTTATAGTATTTATCGCTTTCAAAATAACTTGTTTTAAACTTATTTGATTTAAAAATGGTGCCTTGTACGCAAGACAGCATGATGTCATTAATTTCCTTAAACACCTTATTGCTGTTCATGTCGTACTTGGTTGTTTTCTTCTCGTCTTTAATAATAACTTTATCTTTATTAATCACGATTAAATATTTTGATGGTGTGTTGTATTCCCAGCGTAATAAATTCTCTTTTTTAAATACAAAATGCCCCTTGCTAATTATTTTTTCGGACAACATGCTTAAGTTTTTTTCTTGCGTAAAATCCGACTCAATGGATGTTGTAGCCTTACTCATGCTTTCAATTTTTTGCTTCAAAGCAGTTGTGTCTTTAACCGTTTTAAAGCTTTGAGAAAAACCAAGAATGGGAAATAATATGAAAATAAGTGTTTTGTACATGACGCAAAAGTAAAAAATAGTTGCCGAAAAAAATGTGCCGTTATGTTAAGAAACATTAAGAGGTTAATCCCCATTTTTTCTTCCAAGCTTCCATAAATGGAGGAACAGTAATATATAATTCCTTAGTTGCTGGTGCCATAAATACTTGAGTACTTCTTCCTGTACAGGCTATAAAACCATGTTTAACACTTATCACTTTGTATTCAAAAATTAATTTAGCGGCTGGCGTATCAATCAACGTGGTTTCAATTCTAACGCTATCGCCGTACTCTAAAACCCTTTTAAAATTTACTTGCAAATCAACTAAAGGAACCGCTAATTGCCCTTGCTCAAATATATCTATATATCCTAAACCATATTGTTTACCAAAGGCTTCTCTTCCATCTTCAAAATAACGAACATAATGCCCATGCCATACCACTCTTAAAGAATCTACTTCACTAAATTTAATAGCATGTTCTATCGTGTTTTTTAACATGTTTCAAATATAAAGGAGTTATATGATTTTACATAGTAAATTATGGCAGATTTGATTGACTTAATGGTTATTTTAATGTTAATTAACTTGGTTATAAACTATAATTGTTTTAACTTTGAGAAGTATTAACTAACTTATAAAAACTATAATCATGAAAAAACTTTTACTTTCTTCGATGGTTTTGTTTTCTGTTTTAGCTACGGCTCAAACTCAAAGAACAAGCTTAACACCATCAACACCTAAAGTTGCTCACAATAAAGTGGTAAATCACCCACGTGGTAACTCTGCAATTCAAAAAACGACTAACTCAAACGGTTCTGCTTGGTTTAACCAAATTGATTTCTTAGAGTTTGTTACTCCTGGAACTCCTGCTTATGATATCATGCCTGTTTTCCCAGACTCAACTATCATTTTAGGTTTTGCAACTGGTAACGTGCCTGTTTATCAATACATTCATAAAGCTGCTAATTACATGGATCCAAGTTTTATGGCTTACCAAAACATTATTACAGATAAATTTGCAACTTATACAATTGATTCTGTTTCTGTAGGTTATTTATATGAGCGTAACACTTCAAACGCTATTACAGATTCATTAATTATTGAGATTATTGGAGAAAACCACGCTTTAGATTGGGATTTGGCAACTACTATTTACCAAGATATTGAATTCAACTATCCTGCTTTAACTTTAAAACCATCTGTACCTAAGTTAAAAAGAATTTCTATTCCTTTAACTATTAATGATACTTGCTCTGGTGGTGTTTACAAACAAATTAAAGCAGCTACGAGTGGTATTGCACCTCAAACAAATTCTAAAAAAATTGGAGCTGTTGTTTCATTTAAACCAGGTTATACTTGGAATATTACAGATACTCTATACGGAAGCACTAAAAACGTTTTCTGGATCATTTCTGCTGAGCAAAATGGTGATGGTGGTGGAGCTGGTACAGATCCAACCCCTTGGGGAATCCCTAGCGATCCAACATCTGACATGAACATGTCATACATTATGCACAAATCTGTGAGATATAACCAAAATACTCAAGGATGGAATGGTTTTTATTTACCTACTTATGCATACACAACTCCATTTGGCTGGGAAAGTCATGATATTGGATACAGATTAACTGTAAACGTTACAGGTGTTAAGGAATTAGAAGAAAAAGGTTTTGCTTTAGCGCAAAACTCACCTAACCCTTTCTCTGGAGCATCTACTGTAGATTTTGAATTAGCTAAAAATGCTACTTCTTCGGTATTTACTATTACTGATGTAACTGGAAAAGTTATTTCAACTGAAAAAACTCCTACTACTGCTGGTAAACACAGCATTAAATTAGGTTCATTATCTAATGGATTATACTTCTATTCATTAAACGTTGATGGCAAAACATTAACTAAAAAAATGATTGTAGAATAATTTTAACTAATTATTTAACAAAAAGCCGCCCTAAAATATAGGGCGGCTTTTTTGTTTTCATCGTTCCGGTTTACTATATTTGTTATATAACTACTTAAACTCATAATAACATGAAAAAAATTTACTCGCTAATTTTTGCACTGGCAACAGGCACAACGTTGATGGCGCAAAGCCAAACGATGGAAAATCCAAATGGGTTTATTCCTACATCAAAAAAAATTCCTTCAAAATCATCTCTAAAAGTAACGGCGGCAGGTATGTCTGGTCGTTTTGATCCAGGTTATGCATTATGCACCATGAATGGCGTACAAAATTCAGAAATTGGCGGCGGCGCTACTGGTACTAAGGTTGGTTTATATGTGACAGGCACAAATTGTGACTCTACATTAAAAACGTCTTTTACAACCGATACATATATCAATACTCACAAATTTGGGATGAATTTTGACCCAAAAAGTATTATTTACGATCAAGTAAACTTTTTACCATTATTAACTGCTACAGAATCTTATTATTTAGATACTGTATGGGTTGGTGGTTTTTACCAAAGAAAAACAGCTTTTAATGACACATTACTAATTGAAGTGGTTTGGGGTGATACATCAAACACAAGTGTATATTCTAAATATTCATTAGCTGCGCCATATTCTTACTATGGAACGATGTGTGGACCAAAATTTAATTCTGGTGCTGGCGTAAACACTGTGCAAGGAAGTAAACAGTTTTTAACAGCTCCTGCAGCCAATAAAATTGTTATTAGACACGTTTTAACAGATGCAGATTCATTATTATTTAATACTGAAGGTTATATTCCAATCGTAGTAAATGGTGCTGCTGGTCAATTAATTCCTGCAAATAATATTGTTAGTGCATCTGCTTCATTTATCTCTGGACAACCTGGTATTCCTGTAGGTTCCATCTGTTATAACCCTGGTTCTGGTATTACTCCACAAACCGTTAATGGTATGGTAGCAAGAATTTATAGCCAAAATACGCCTTCGACACCTTCAGCTGGGAACGATTATTTTGATGATTTAGCAGAGGGTAAAAACCATTCTATTTTTACTTTTAAAAGAGAAAGATATGGATTGGCTGGTGCTTTTCCTGGTATGAGAATTAGATTAGCTTCTGCTTTCATGATTGATTTTTCTATCCACACATCAACTGTTGTTACTTCAGTTAAAAATTTAGATAACTCAAACGGAATTACTTTAGGTCAAAATATGCCTAACCCTTTTTCTAATGGTTCAACGGTAAAATACCAATTAGCAAAAGATGTTAACTCTGCATTATTTACTGTAACTGATATTATGGGTCGTGTTATTTCAACTGAAAAAGTAGAAACAACTACTGGAGTTCACACTGTAAATTTAGGCGCTTATGCTGCTGGTGTTTACTACTACTCTTTAAATGTAGATGGTGTAGTAACAACTAAAAAAATGATCGTAGAATAATTTACAATACTTAAAAACAAAACGCCCGCTCTATTAAATAGATCGGGCGTTTTTTGTTATAATATGAATACTAAATTACTATGGTTGTTTTATTCCAGTAAAAGTAAATGAACCAATAGCGTTAACAGATAAAGAACTTCCAAATGTGAGGCTAATATTATTGTTATTGGTTTGCTTACCATCATAACCACCACTAGAGTTTAAAGTTAGTTGTGAGGCCTGAGTAATTACCTGTCCTGCAGAATCTGTGGTTAAATTTAAGTTAACCACTTGACAGCTTGTACGCGTAACGGTCAATGTTCCTGATATAAAAGGCTCTAAGGTTGTGATGCCACTACCATGGTATGTTCCGTTATTTTGAGAGTTAAAACAAGTTACTGTTGGCGTTTCATTAACAGGTTCTGGTTCAGGAGTTTCTTCCTTTTTGTTACAAGCTATAATACTTGTTGAAATTAATGCAATTAATAGAGCGTTTTTTATATTCAATGAATTTACCATGATTACGTTATTTATAATAAAGATAAGAAATTATTTGATTCGATTAAATTTAGATTTCTGCTGGCTTTACAATCATACTATCTATTTTTTCAAACACAACAATGGCCTCATCTACACTTTTAATGTTTTCGATAGTGAGCCAAAGTTTACTATTTTGTTCTTTTAATGCTGTTTGTTTCGGTGTTTTTTGAGCGTAAGATAAAACAGCCTTAAACATAGGAGAGTTATAATAATCACTATCCTGTTTACTTAAAAAATAAGAAATCATTTTATTATTCTTCAAGGTAATTTTTTCGAAGCCCAATTTCATTGCCGCCCAACGCATACGAACGACGTTAATTAATTCAGAAACCTCAATTGGTAAAGGCCCAAAACGATCTCGCAATTTTGATTGAAATAACGCTAAATCATCTTCTTTACTAATATTATCTAATTCTCTATACAGCAATAAACGCTCGGTTAAATTACTGACGTATGTATCAGGAATTAATAATTGTAAATCTGTATCTACTACTGTGTCTTTTACAAACTGACGAGAGAATACTGATTTATCGGCACTTGCTCCTTCGCCTTCATTCACCACCTCTTTATACCAATCTTCTTGTTTTAATTCTTCAATGGCTTCGTTTAATATTTTCATATACGTATCAAAACCCATATCATTAATAAAGCCACTTTGTTCTCCACCTAATAAATTTCCTGCTCCACGGATATCTAAATCGCGCATCGCAATTTGAAATCCACTTCCTAAATCACTAAATTCTACAATTGCTGTTAAACGTTTTCTGGCTTCTGTGGTTAAACTTACAAAAGGCGGCGTTAATAAATAACAAAACGCTTTTTTGTTGCTTCGCCCTACTCTACCTCGCATTTGGTGTAAATCACTTAAGCCAAAGTTTTGTGAATCATTGATGATGATGGTGTTTGCATTACTAATATCTAATCCAGATTCAATAATAGTTGTGGCTACTAAAATATCAAATTCTCCTTCTATAAAGCTCAACATCACATCTTCCAACTTATCTCCATCCATTTGTCCGTGACCCACTGCCACTCTTGCTTCCGGAACTAAACGTTGAATAATGCCAGCTACTTCTTGTATGCTTTGCACTTTATTGTGAACGAAATAGACTTGTCCGCCACGACTTAACTCATAAGAAATCGCATCTCTAATCGCTTCTTCACTAAAGGAAATTAATTCGGTTTGTACTGGGTATCGATTGGCTGGAGGCGTTGATATAACAGACAAATCGCGCGCGCCCATTAAACTAAATTGTAGGGTTCTTGGAATTGGCGTAGCTGTGAGTGTTAAAGTATCGACCGTTGTTTTAAATGTTTTGAGTTTGTCTTTGATACCAACTCCAAATTTTTGTTCTTCGTCAATGATCAATAATCCTAAATCTTTAAATTTAATATCCTTTCCAACAATTTTATGCGTACCAATTAAAATATCAATTTTACCCTCCGTTGTTTGAGCTATAATTTCCTTGACTTCTTTAGCACTACGGAAACGATTTATATAACTGATATTACAAGGCAAGTCTTTTAAACGCTCTTTAAATGTTTTATAATGCTGATAGGCCAAAATAGTTGTCGGGACTAAAATAGCCACTTGCTTACTATCACACACGGCTTTAAACGCAGCACGAATCGCAATTTCTGTTTTACCGAACCCAACATCACCACACACCAACCTATCCATAGGATGTGGTTTTTCCATATCCCGTTTTACATCGGCCGTTACTTTTATTTGATCGGGTGTATCTTCATAAATAAAAGATGCTTCTAATTCGTGCTGTAAATAATTATCTAAAGGATAACGATGTCCGGGTTGCGCTTTACGCTTCGCATATAATTTTATTAAATCGTAAGCAACCTCTTTTACGTTTTTCTTCGTTTTTTGTTTTAAAGTGCTCCAGGTGGTTGACCCTATTTTATCAATTCGTGGAACATTTCCTTCTTTGCCTGTATACTTACTAATGCGGTGTAAGCTATGAATACTCACATACAAGAAATCATTGTCTTTATATACCAACTTCACCGCCTCTTGTTCTTTACCGTTAGCATTAATTTTTACTAAGCCTCCAAAACGTCCAATACCATGGTCGATGTGAGTCACAAAGTCTCCTGGATTAAGAGATAAAATTTCTTTTAGTGTTAACGATTCTGCTGTTTTATATTTTGTTTCCTTTAAATGAAAACGATGATACCGTTCAAAAATTTGATGATCGGTATAACAAGCCACTTTTAAATCATGGTCAATAAAGCCTTCGTGAATATTAATATTTACATGCTCAATTAAACCATCTGCTGTACGATGCTCCTTTGATAATAAATCATTAAAAATGGTATGTAATCGCTCGGCTTGTTTGGTGTTATCTGTTGTTAAGTAGTTCTTGTATCCTTTGGCTTTATTAGCTTTCAGGTCGTTAATCAACATGTCGAAGTTTTTATTGAACTGCGGTTGATTGCTTTGATTAAACGCTACTTCTTGAGAAGCGATGTGTTTATTAACACCATATTCAATTAAATGAAATGGTTTGATAAAAGAGATAAACTCATCGCCTGTGATATATAATTCATGTGGTGGCAAATGTTCAACCGTTCCAGATAAATTAGAAAATGCTTTTTCGGTTTTCTCATATAATTTATCAATCGTGTCTTTCGAAAATAACACATCATCAAAACACATAAACGTGTCTTCAGAAATGTAATCGAAAATAGACTGACGAACTTCAATCACTTGATTGGATTGTATATCAGGAATGATGGTTACAAAATCGTAATTATGATTAGATAACTGAGTGGCTGGATCAAAGGTTTTAATGGCATCTACATCGTTACCAAATAATTCGATACGGTAAGGTAATTCGTGCGCAAAAGAATATACATCTACAATTCCTCCACGAATAGCATATTGACCAGGTTCTGCCACAAAATCACACAACTCAAAATCATAACTCAATAAAAATTCTTGAATAAAATCAATGCTGAGTTTATCGCCTTTTTTTATAACTAAGGTGTTTTTACTTAAACTGGTTTTAGAAGCTACTTTCTCAGCCAAGGCTGCTGCATAAGTAACCACAATGCCTGAGTAATTTTCTTTGCTTAATTGACTGAGTGTTTCTGCTCGTTCTTGAACAGAAGCATTGCTTGTTTTTTCTTCTTTGTAAGGAACTTTATAACTCTCCGGAAAATAATGAATATGTTTTTCGGGAAGCAGCGCTTGTAAATCATTTAAGATGTAAGCCGCTTTTTCTTTGTCGTTACAAACAATAAAAAAATTGGAAGAGGTGTTTTGAAATAAATCATTTACCAAAAAGGCAAAAGAACTCCCGCGCAAACCCGAAATAAATACATTTGTATTAAGGTTTGCTTGCTTTTGTTTTAACTCTCCCCAAAACTTACCGTTCCACCACATTGCGGCACAAAAATAAGAAACTATTTTAGTATAAAGCTGACGATGTTTGTAAAAGAATCATGATTTTTTACTCTTTGAAATTATAGATTAACTCAACAAATGAGTGGTTACCTACATTGGTTGTTTTTGTGATTTTACACGCAGACTCTTGTGATTATTAATAAAATCAAGAGTTTTGGTACTATTTAAAGATTAAACCATTTTTAGAAATCCTATAATTATGTGTTAAACAAAATTATTGCCTTACTTTTTTTTAGACTTTTGTAAAAAAATAATGTTATGATTCGTTCTCTATCTTTTATACTCTTCTTTTTAAGTTTAATCCATCATTCTTTTGCACAATCACATCAAAAGCGTAAAGTTTTATTTTTAGGAAACAGTTACACTTACGTTAATAATTTACCACAATTGATAAAAGACATTGCCTTGGCTAATGGTGATACATTAGTGTTTGATAGTAACTGTCCTGGAGGCCATACGTTTAATAATCATTTTAATAATGCAACCAGTCTTGCAAAAATAAATGCTCAAGCGTGGGATTGTGTTATTTTGCAAGCGCAAAGCCAGGAACCTTCTTTTTCTCCGGGACAAGTAGCCGCACAAACTTTGCCCTATGCTATTAAATTAGATAGCTTAATTAAAAATAATAATAATTGCTCTGAGACGGTGTTTTATGAAACATGGGGCAGAAAGTATGGTGACGCATCTAATTGTGGCTCATATCCACCAATATGCACGTATACAGGCATGCAAAACAGATTAAGAGCTTCTTATAAATTATTTGCTGATACAACTCAATCCATAATGGCTCCCGCAGGAGAAGCGTGGAGAAAATCCATTGCACAAAATCCAACATTAGAATTATATAGTTCTGATCAAAGTCATCCTTCGTTAGAAGGTTCTTATTTAACTGCCTGTGTGTTTTACGAAACTTTATTTCATAAAAGTGTCTTGAGCAATACTTACACCGCTGGTGTATCCTCAATTAACGCAAGCTTCTTACAACAAATAGCACACGATGTGGTGAATGATAGTTTAGCTATTTGGAACCTTGGCAAACACACGCCTTATGCTCCTTTTACAAAAACATATTTGGGTGGTGCCGATTTTCAATTTAATAGTTCTTCCCCATTGTTTAGCAACCAGTGGTATTTTGGAGACGGAGGCACAAGCACTTCCATTAATCCCACTCATACCTTTGCCCTCAATCAAATGTTTACTGTTTCTCATGTGGTGACAAATGCTTGTGGCAAAGACTCTGCTACATTATTTTTTGATACTTTTTTATCGGGATTACATTCTATTGCTAATCAGGAATTATTGGCTGTTTTTCCAAATCCAGCACAGAATATATTATACATTAATGCAACCTCTTCTTATAAAATTTATGATGTGCTTGGAAACCTTTGTTTATTAGGAAACAAAAGCGATATTATCAATATTGAATCTTTAAGAAGCGGTGTTTATTTTATAGAATTGTCTTCTTTTAATTCTTCTAAAAAAACACGATTTGTGAAGGAATAAAAAAGTATTAATTTTATGTTGCTAATTATTTTTACCACATGAAAACACTTTCTTTTCTTTTTGTCTCTTTTTTTCTTTTTTCACTTTCTCTTAAATCACAGTGGGTCCAAACTTCAGGCCCATATATGGCACAAATTGATTGTTTTGCAGAAGTAGGATCAACCTTTTTGTGCGGAACGAATGCTTATGGTTTATACAGCACCAATAATATCAACAACGGTTGGTCTGTTTCAAACCCACCTTCATTACCAAATACAGACATTAACTGTTTCTTTGTAGATGGAACTAATGTTTATGCTGGAACAGAATATGATGGTTGTTATATGTCCTCAGATAACGGTGTTTCCTGGGCTCCTAAAAAAACAGGTATGCCTTCCATAACAAATGTTGCAAAAATTGCAAAATGGAACAATATATTATTTGCTACAACTAATCAAGGATTATATAAATCTGTTAATAATGGTAACAATTGGAGTTTAGTGTCGGCCTTATCAGCAAATCCTACATACGGATTTATATCTGTTGGTAATACACTTTTTGTTGGTCGGGGAAACAATGGGATATACTCATCATCAGACGGGGGTTCTAATTGGACTAATAGTAGCGTTGGTTTGCCATTAGGATCTACTGTTTCTTCTTTCGATACTATTAATGGAAATATTTTAGCTGTAACATCCATGTATGGGTTATTTCTATCCAATGATAATGGACTAACATGGAATCAGTTATCTAACAATATTCCAACTAATGACATTACTTCAATTACGGTATTTGGAACTAATTTATTAGCAACATCATTGAGCGGGGGCGTATTTACATCTATTGATTACGGCAATTCATGGGTCAATCAACAAAATGGGCTATTTGCGAAATCATACTTTTCATCATGCAAATTTGGAACAAGTTTAATCTTAGGAACAGATAATGGAGTATACAAGAGTATTGATCAATGTCAAACATGGACTATTTCAAATCAAGGTCTAGCAAATACAACTGTATATAGTTTATTCACTAATAATTCTAATTTATTTGCTGGATTATATTATAATGGTGGGCCCTATATAAGTCAAGATAATAGCCAAAATTGGAGATGGCTAAATAATCAAATAGGTTATGCTCACGTATTTTGTTTCACTGCTTCTGCAAATAGGATTTTTGCTGGCACAGGCGCCATGGGAATATATTATTCTACTAATAATGGTACCACTTGGACTTCTTGTAATACTGGGTTATATGTAAACGAATATGTCAGTACACTTTGTTACAACGGCACTAAATTGTTTGCAGGAACTATACATGGAGTTTACACTTCAACAAATAATGGCACGACATGGCAAGCAACAAACTCAGGTATTATAGGCGGGCTTAGTGTTAGAGGAATGGCAACCAAAGGCGATTCGGCTGTTGTAAGTACAGGTGGAGGTGTTTTTGTTACCGTAAACGGTGGGACCAATTGGAGCTCTGCGAATAATGGTTTGCCTCCAACAACATCTACTTTTGGCTTCACATCATTCATATATGAAGGCACAAAAATAATTGCAGGGAGCACTAATGGAATTTATATAAGTTATGATCATGGACAAAATTGGACAACAATAAATACTGGACTTACAAATATGCAAGTGAAATGTTTATTATCAACTAGCAATTCTATTTTTGCAGGGACGTCATCAGGTGTTTTCTTAATGCAAAATCTAAGCGGAAATTGGATTAATTACTCTAGTGGTTTGCCTTCCATTTCTATAAAATCACTTGCTTCTCTAAATAATGAGATTTATTGTGCAACGGAGGGTAAAGGTGTTTGGAAAAACAGTGTCTCAGAAATAACAACCTTTAATTCAAAATTCTATAAACCGAGTAATGATGTTTTGGTGTTTCCAAATCCTGCACAAAAAATTTTACAAACTAATACAAACGCTTCTTATAAAATTTATGATGTACTTGGAAACCTTTGTTTATCTGGTGATAAAAGCGATGTTATAAATGTTGAGCCTTTAAAAAATGGCGTCTATTTTATAGAATTATCTTCATTTGATTCAACTAAAAAAATAAGATTTGTAAAGGAGTAATTTGTTTCAAGGTACCAAATTGGCACCTTAAAGAAAGGAGAACATAGTAAATTTCTTCCCATGGTTTTTACAGAACACGGCGTATTAACGCTTTCAAGCGTCTTAAACAGTGCAAAAGCCATACAAGTTAATATACAAATTATGCGAATATTTACCAGCATAAGAAAAGCCTTAACAGATAACACCGAACTACGTTTAATTATAGAAGAATTAAGAAAAAAGACCGATAACAATACCAAAAATATTGAAGTGGTATTTCAGTACTTTGATGAATTACTAGATAAGAAAGAGAAAGTAAAACCAAGAACCCAAATTGGTTATAAGATTGGGAAGAAATAATTTAAAAAGTCAAGGTCGCAAATTGCGACCTTGAGGTTACAAAAATGTTATTAAATATATGAATAGACTTTGGCTTCCCGCCCTTCGACTCCGCTCAGGGTGACAGCTCGAAGTGACAAACTTTTACTTTTCAAACTTAGGCTCTATTCCCATATTGTAAAAAATAAAAGAATAAATATCAGCTTGTTCTTCAATCACTTTGGCTGTTGGTTTTCCTGCTCCGTGTCCCGCTTTGCTATCAATACGAATCAACATCGGATTAGTCCCCGTATTTTTTTCTTGCAATGTTGCAGCAAATTTAAACGAATGCGCAGGCACTACTCTATCGTCATGATCGGCTGTTGTTACCATGGTTGCTGGGTAACTCACAGGTTTTACATTATGTAAGGGTGAATATTTATACAAGTATTGAAACTGACTACTACTATCACTAGAGCCATACTCAACAGCCCAACCCCAGCCTACAGTAAATTTGTGGTAACGCAACATGTCTAAAACTCCAACTTGTGGTAAACACACTTTATACAAATCGGGGCGTTGAGTCATGCACGCACCAATTAATAAGCCTCCGTTTGAACCGCCTTGAATGGCTAGTCTTTCGGAAGAGGTGTATTTTTCTTTAATTAAATATTCGGCTGCTCCAATAAAATCGTCAAACACATTTTGTTTCTTCTCTAACATACCTGCTTTATGCCAAGTTTCGCCATACTCACCACCGCCTCTGATATTTGCTAAAACAAACACGCCTCCTTGTTCTAAAAACGCAATACGTGCTGCACTAAAACTTGGATTCATGGATGCATTAAATCCACCGTAAGCATATAACAACGTTGGGTTGTTTCCATCTAATACCAATCCTTTTTTCGACACAATAAACATCGGTACTTTAGTGCCGTCTTTAGAAGTAAAAAACACTTGCTTCGATTCATATTGATTCACATCAAATTTGACATCAATCTTTCTAAACAACTCTGATTTACCAGTTGCAATGTTGTATTTGAAAATACTTGTAGGATATACAAAAGATGTATACGTATAGTAAAATTCATGGTCCTTTGATGTGCCGCCAAAGCCTTCTGCTGTTCCTAATCCAGGTAAAGTAATTTCATGTTCTAATTTTCCATTTAAATCATGTTGATAAACATGTGTCGCCACATCTTTTAAATAACTCACAAATAATTTTTTACCGCAAGTTGTCGCACTTTCCATAAATTCTGGTTTTTCGGCAATCACTGTTTTCCAATTTGCTTTCGCTGGATTTTTTGGATCAACTAAAACTACTTGTTGGTTTGATGCGCCTTCGTTTGTTTTTACTAATAGCTTGTCTCCAACATTATCAATAACACCATAATCGTAATCAAAGCCTTTAAATAATAAGGTGAATTTACTATTAGGTACGCTTAAGTCTTTACAGAATAATTCATTACCTGATGTTCCCGCGCTTGTATATAAAATTAAAAAATGTTCGTCTTCTGTAACTCCTGCATTTAAATATAATAAAGGATGTTGTTTGTCCTCATAAACTAATTCATCTTTCGATTGATTGTCGCCCAATTTATGATAATACACTTTGTGGTATTCGTTCACATTCGAAAATTCTTTTCCTTTAACAGGGGCATCGTAACGGCTATAATAAAAACCATTTCCTTTCCATGAAGCTCCACTAAACTTTACCCATTCTAATTTATCTTCTAATGTTTTTTGAGTCTCAATTTCCATCACATACACCGTTTCCCAATCGCTACCAGATTGATTAATGGCATAAGCCACGTATTTATCATCGTTTGAAAAACCCATTAATGTCATTGCAGCTGTTCCGTCAGCCGACAAAGTATTTGGGTCAATAAACACTTTTGGTTCTTCTTTTCCTTTTTGAAAATATAAAACACTTTGATTTTGTAAGCCATCATTTTTATAAAAGAAAGTAAATTCACCCATTTTAAATGGCGAACTATATTTAGGGAAATTAATTAACTCTTCGATGCGTTTTCCTAATTGCTTACGGAACGGAATTTTTGATAAATAACTATCTGTTACTTTGCGCTGTTCATCCACCCAATGTTTGGTGTTTTCAGCTGTGTCGTTCTCTAACCAACGGTATGGGTCTTCTACCTTAGTTCCAAAGTAATCATCTACTTGTGCAACTTTTTCTGTTTTTGGATAATTTAATTTTTCTTGCACGACTTCTGTTTTTTTATCATTACAAGAAGCTAATATAATGGCTGCATTTAAGGCAATGATGATTTTGCGTTTTATCATGGTATTTTAATTTATGATCAAATGTAATTTATTGTTACAATATAAAACAGAGTTATATAATTAGATTAAGCCGCTTATAAATTAAAATACCCAAAGAGAAATTTCTTTGGGTATTTTAATTTTAAGTTTAGTTTTTAGAACAACATCTCCCGCCCTTCGGGCACCCTCTTCAAAGAGGGAAAAGAGAAAACTATTTCAAACTTCCAATCATATCTTCAGGACGAACCCACTGATCAAATTGTTCGTTAGTTACATAACCTAACTCAATTGCTGCTTCACGCAAGGTTTTGTTTCCTTTGTGAGCTGTTTTAGCAATTTTAGCCGCTTTTTCGTAACCAATATGTGTGTTTAATGCTGTTACCAACATTAACGAATTCTCTAAATGTTTTTTAATTTCTGGTAAGTTTGCTGTAATACCATCGCTACATTTCTCTGTAAACGATACACAAGCATCACCAATTAAACGAGCAGATTGCAGAACGTTAGCGGCTATTAATGGTTTAAATACATTTAATTCGAAATGACCGTTTAAACCACCAACAGTCGCTGCTACATCGTTACCAATCACTTGAGCGCAAACCATCGTTAATGCTTCTGGTTGTGTTGGATTCACTTTTCCTGGCATGATAGAAGAACCTGGCTCGTTATCTGGAATCACAATCTCCCCTATTCCACAACGTGGACCAGAAGATAACATACGAATATCGTTTGCTATTTTAAATAAAGCCACAGCGCTACGTTTTAAAGCACCACTTAATTCAATCATCGCATCGTGTGCTGCTAATGCCTCAAATTTATTAGTTGCTGTTACAAAAGGTAAACCTGTTAATTCAGCAATTTTTTTAGCAACTAACACATCATATCCTTTTGGTGTATTTAAACCTGTTCCAACCGCTGTTCCACCTAATGCTAATTCTTTAACCGCCTCTAAAGCATTTTTTAAAGCACGAATGCTCATGTTAATTTGCTGAACGTATCCGCTAAACTCTTGTCCTAAAGACAAAGGCGTCGCATCCATAAAGTGAGTACGACCTGTTTTAATAATACCATCAAACTCTTTTACTTTCTTCGCTAAAGAATCACGTAATTTTTCCATTCCTGGAATCGTGATTTCTACTACTTGCTTGTACGCTGCTATATGCATAGCTGTTGGATACGTATCGTTTGATGATTGTGATTTATTCACATCATCATTTGGGTGCAATACTTTTGGTTCGTCGGTTAAATTACCTCCGTTCATTACATGCGCGCGGTAAGCAATTACCTCATTTGCATTCATGTTACTTTGCGTACCAGAACCTGTTTGCCAAATTACTAATGGAAACTGATCATCTAATTTATGAGCTAAAATTTCATCACAAGCTTTTGCAATTAAATCACATTTTTCTTTAGATAAAACTCCTAATTCGCAGTTAGCTAAAGCTGCTGCTTTTTTAAGGTAACCAAAAGCATATATAATTTCCTTTGGCATACTAGCCTCAGGACCAATTTTAAAGTTGTTACGAGAACGTTCTGTTTGTGCTCCCCAATAAACGTGCGCTGGTACTTTTACCTCGCCCATAGTGTCTGTTTCGATTCTGAATTCCATAGTGGTTTGTTTTTTAGATGGACGAATTTAGTAAAAATGTTGGTTTGTAATAGATAAAAACTAAATGATTTTGGTTAGTGAATTTATAGTGTTTCAAAAATAATTGAAGAATCCTCGCTTTAAAACTTATACCTATTTATTTTTCTAGTATTATATATATAAAGCATTTGAATAATTGAAATAAATAAAAAAGTAAAATTATATAATAAGTAACCCATCAAACGCTTTTTGATGATTTACATTTGTATAAAATGAAAGAAAAACTATTAAAATCAGGCGTTACGGCCCTTTTGGGTAAATGCTTTTTGTAAAAAATAAAAAAAGGTAGTTATAACTAGTGTAGACATTAAATAAAACAACATGGCAAAAAAAGAAAATATTAAGACAAAAATGAGTGATCTAGAAAAAGTAGAATTAGAACTTAAAAAACAGGCCATAAGAGCGTCTAAACGAGAGGAAAAACGCAAAGACAAAAATATGCAATTAGATAGTCGTGATCGTGATAGAAAACACATTATTAGATCAGCAGCAGCTATATTTTTATTTATTACTGCTTTTCTAAATTATACTCACGATATTCCAATTTCCTCAACGATTGCTTTTAGCGTTCCAACATATACTATTCTCACTATTGACATGCCAAAAAACATCCTTGCCATATTCAAGAAACCACCAACCTAATTCAATCCCGAGTTAGGGATGCGAGCGGAAATCCTTTTTGCTGTCTCTTTGCAAAAAGATTGCAGCGGGTCAGCCCGGCCAACGCCCAAAAAATCTTTATTAAAATAAATTTTGCAGTATTAAAATTAGTATTTACATTTGTAGACTGATTAGTCAATCATTATTTTGGATAAAAAAGAAGAAATATTAAAAACCGCCCTCAAATTATTTGTAGAATTTGGGTTTCACGCTACGCCAACGAGCAAAATAGCTAAAGAAGCAGGTGTGGCAAATGGCACGTTGTTTCACTATTACAAAACAAAGGATGAGCTTATTTTAGCACTTTATGCTCATACTAAATCTCGTTTAACGGAGTATATGTATGCTAATGCGAGTAAAGATGAATCGTTGGAATTAGTATTCAAATCTATTTACACAAACACAATAGAGTGGGCCCAGGAAAATAAAGCGGAATTTTACTTTATTCAGCAGTTTTCGACCTCGCCGTTTTACGGACAAATTACCCCTGAAGAAATTACCAAGCAAGCCAAACCACATTTAGATTTCTTGCAGGATGGTATAAAGGCAGCTGTGATAAAACCAATGCCCGTTGATTTGCTTTACACGCTAATTAACAGCCACATTGCAGGGATAAATCAGTACTTATCATCACAGGAGTTTTCAACAGCCAAACAAAAGAAAATCATTAATGAATCCTTCCAACTGTTATGGGATATGATCACCTAAAAATAGCAGATTAAAAATCCAAATCTCTGCGTTATATGAAAAAATTATCGTCTTCATTTACCATCGTAAACTCATAGATAATTTTTTCAAAAGCCTTGTTCTTTGAATTTTTAAACTGCTATATATTTGTTATCAACAATAGACTGATTAGTCAATCAATATAAAATCAATAATAAACAAATAAATTAAAATCATGGAAAAAAAAGTAGTGTTAATAACTGGAGCATCTTCTGGAATTGGAAAAGAAACTGCCAAACTTTTAGTTGAAAATGGACACATTGTTTACGGTGCTGCACGTCGATTAGACAAAATGAATGACCTAAAAGAAGCTGGAATAAAAATATTAGAAATGGATGTAACCAATGATGAATCAATGGTTCAAGGTATTCAAAAAATTATAGAAACGGAAAAGCGTATTGATGTATTGGTGAACAATGCAGGCTATGGTTCTTTTGGTGCCCTGGAAGATGTTCCAATTTCGGAAGCCAAGTACCAATTTGATGTGAACATTTTTGGACTAGCGCGTTTGACTCAATTAGTACTTCCACATATGCGTAAACAGCAGTCCGGAAAAATCGTCAACATTTCTTCCATGGGTGGAAAATTTGGAGAGCCTCACGGCGCTTGGTATCATGCTACCAAATTTGCGGTGGAAGGATTAAGCGATAGTTTAAGAATGGAATTGAAACAGTTTAATATTGATGTGGTTATTATTGAACCAGGGGCCATTAAATCTGAGTGGGGAGGAATAGCTAAAGAAAACCTTTTAAAAGTTTCAGGAAACACAGCCTATAAAAATCTAGCTACAAAACACGCCACTTTAATAGATGAAACCTATAAACGTGTTGGATCGGAGCCAATCGTCATTGCTAAAACAATTGCCAAAGCAATTAACTCAAACAATCCTAAAACAAGATATGCTGTTGGAGGAGGAGCAAAGCTTCTATTATTTATAAGGAGCATTTTATCCGACAAACTATTTGACAAAATCTTCTTGAGTCAATTGAAATAAAGATAGATTAAACCAATCTTAAAAGCCCCTCCAATTTGGAGAGGCTTTTTTCGTTTTCTAAATTCCTTAAAAATAGAAACGGTTTCACGTGGAACCAAAATGCTTTTACATTTTCTGAAAGAGGACTAACCTAATTTAAGAAATACAATTAGCGATCTTCTCTTAATTTAATAAAACAATTAAAACCAAAAAACAGGTTGATTTCACGCCAAGGCGTGGTTAGTGTATTTGCCTTCTACTTTATTTTAGAGCGTATTATTCCGGGATGAAAATTATCAGAAGTTCCCACATGGAGCATAAGAGAAGTTGCTATCCATTTTGTTCCATTAACTATTGTAAACCTGGCAGGTTATAATTAGAAAATCTGTCGTCATCAACGAGCGTGTTTAATTTATCAAAAAGTGTAAGGTGTCTTCTGGGAAGAATGATTGTTTACTTTATTGCCAACTTTGTGTTTTACTGTGGCATCGTTAGCGTCATAAAATAGAATATCTATCAACGCATTTTCACTAAATACATCATAGTCCACAACGATTAGAAGTAATTAATCCTTCCATAAACATCCTTTAGAAATCACAGCTATTTCTATTTTGGGAAGCTTACTAGTTTATTTGTTGGGTGTAAATTGGAAGCAAGGGCAGTTGAACCTTTGTGTAAAGCAACGGGAGAATACTTTTACGACAGCGATCTAAAAACTGCGCAACGGATCAGTACATATTCCAGAGACCAGAAAAGCATCGCATTCATAACAAATACGAAAAGACACCATTAAAACGGAATATTGATTGATGGGAAATATTGTTTGGCTGCTATGAAAAGCCAAAAGAGTTTAATAGTAGTTATCGCATTGGCACCAAAAAACAGTTAAGACTAAAAGAACTGCTCCAGTTTAAAATACATAAAGAAAAGGGTTCCACGTGGAACAAGATTAAGTATATATAAAACAAACAGTTTAACTCAAAAAGCATAATAAGCAAGTATAAATAAAAAAGCCCCAGTAGAAATAACTACTGGGGCTATTATGTTTCACGTGAAACTTATGCGTGTTTAAATATATAAATAGTACTAGAGTAGAAACTAGAATCCTTTGCTTTTAAGTTAGACATTAATCCTATCCAGAAAGCCTTCACTAAATTCACAGAGCCGGTTTTACATTTCTCACTAAGCATTGACACATAGAAGCTATCAAATTTCATAGGCTTTGTCTCTATCAATTTAAAACCATCATTTTGCAGTAAGGCTTTCATAGATTTTAAGTCGAAATGATGAAGGTGACGAGGAACATCATAAGCTGCCCAAAACTCTTTATAATATTGTGCGTCATAAGAAACATGATTAGGAACAGCAATGATTAAAACACCATCCTTTTTAAGCTTTGCTTTAAAGAAAGCTAAAGTCTGAGGCATATCTGTTACATGTTCTAACACATGCCATAAGGTAATGGCTTCTACTTGTTTTTCTTTTATATAACTAGTAACATTATCCTTATTTGAATACACACTTAAGTCTTGGTCTGAAGCAATCTTTCTTGCGCTATCATCAGGCTCCATTCCAATAGTATTCCAACCAGCTTCTTTACAAGCCGCTAAAAACATCCCGGTTCCGCAACCATAGTCCAAGATAGTTCCACGTGAAACATAAGCAGAAATTAATTCAATCTTCTTCTTAAGTGTGTGGTTCCTTACTATGTGGTAAAGCTTATTTACTATACCTTTTTTTGTGTTAGTATGAGAAACATATTCCTCAGCTTTGTAATAGTCTCCCAATACTAAATCTGTAGGACGAGGGTTTGTAAATTTAAACCCACACATCTTACAAGAAACAATATTAAAATTATCCTTACTTACCGTGTGATCTT
>ERZ724520.219-NODE-219-length-30117-cov-7.534994_pt1 | contig 30117 bp, 24 predicted proteins | sample MGYA00376053_ERZ724520 | MGnify/ENA primary metagenome ERZ724520 (study PRJEB28724, sample SAMN07190886) | activated sludge metagenome | isolation source: activated sludge of sewage treatment plant in Hong Hong | place: USA: Christiansburg, Virginia | collected...
CGCATCCTGTAACTGTATTTGTACCACTAACAGAATACGTTGCATTAGCAGTTGGTGTTGCCACTGAACTGCCGTTTGAATATGTATACGTATCAGCTCCTGAAGGAACTATCGTAAAAGATTGCCCAGCACAAACAGATCCTGAGTTAACAGAAATTATTGGCAAAGAATTAACTGTAACAGAACTTATTGCTGTATTTGAACTTAAACAACCTAAAGAACTTGTCCCAACTACATTGTAAGTTGAATTAGCAGTTGGTGTTACAACGGAACTTCCACTTGAATATGTATATGTATCAGCGCCACTAGGAATAATTGTAAAAGACTGACCAGAACAAATTGAACCAGAGTTCACTGAAATAGTTGGTAAAACATTTACTGTTACGCTACTAATTGCAGTATTTGTGCAACCTGTTAAGGCATTTATTCCTGTAACTATATATGAAGTTGTTGTTGATGGTGTTACTACAGAGCTTCCACTTGAAAAGGTATATGTATCTGCTCCTGTTGGTACGATTGTAAAAGATTGACCAGAACAAATTTCACCTATATTAAGTGTAATATTGGGCAAAGGATTAACCGTTACAGTTGAAACAGCCGTATTTGAGCTTACACAACCAAAATTATTAACACTATACACACTATAAGTAGTATTAGCAGAAGGAGTCACTATTGCCGAACCACTTGAGTAAAAGTACGTAACAAAACCTACTGAAGTTGGGGCCATTGTAAATGACTGACCTGAACAAATTACACCACTATTTACTGAAACACTAGGTGTTCCAAATACTGGAATTGTACTGATAGCAGGCAACGCAGATTTACAACCATTTACATCGGTGCCAACTACGCTATAACTTGTTGTAATTGTAGGAGAAACGATCGAGCTACCACTAGAGAAAGTATATGTGAATGCTCCAGAAGGTACTAATGTAAATGATGTTCCCGAACATATTGAGCCACTATTTACCGAAATAATAGGCGACGTGTTTGTTGATGTTGTTCCAGTGATAACAGTATTTGAACCTCCATTACTTATGTTCGTTGTATTAAATAGGTTTACAGCGGAAATAGTCGTATTATTTACAGAAGAATTGTCCAATCGAATGCCAAATGCAGAACTAACAATACTTCCATTTGTAATCATATTGCCATTGGATGTTCCTTGTATTCTGATGCCATAAGTTCTGCCGCAAGTAGTATTTCCATTTATGACACAATTATTTGATTGATTCAGTAAAATACCTGTACCTCCAATTCCATTAACTACGTTATTAGATACATTAACAGCCGAACTAGCATCCAATTCAATACTTGTTCCTGTTTGGTTTTTAAAGATATTGGATGACCCAAGGGTAAATGTATTAGCGCCACTTAGAAATATACCACCAGCACTTCCTGTAAACGTATTACTATTTACGCTTGCGGGAGTTCCGTTTGAATAGTATAAACCATAATCACCACAGTTTGTTAAGTTATTGTTTGTAATTGAATTTCCTTGATTATTACCATTATTAAATACGATGCCATAAAGTGCTGCGCCACTAAAATTACAATTATTAATAATATCATTCGTGTTATTATCATCAAACTGAATACCATTTTCCAGACCTGCTAAATTGCAATTTTCGAAAACATTTGCATTTGAATTTCGAACAAATAAGGGATTCCTAATACTTAAAGGCGCAGACACTAAACTCGTGAAATCCCAATTACTGATGTTTACATTAGTATTATCAAATAATTCTAATACTCTTCCAGTATGATTTCCAAAAATATTTTTGTTTGGCCCTGAACCTGTTGGGCTTGTTAATGTAAAATTAGTTGCCCCTCCCAAAAAAAGAGCATTTACACTACCAGTAAAATCATTATTATCGATACTTGCAGGAGTTCCACGTCCGTAAAACAAGCCTCTAAACATGCAATTTGTTAAATTATTGTTCGTGATGCTATTTCCAGCATTAACTCCATTACTAAATAATATTGCATGAGCAGCCGCTCCACTAAAATTATTATTGGTAATCGTATTATTAGAATTGTCCCCGTCTAAACGAATAGCAAATGCTGATCCAATAATAATATTGCCATTAAACAAACAATTGCTGATAGAGTTTGCTAAAATAGCCGTCGAACCACTATTATTTATGAACTCTAAATGTTGCACTTTAGCACCATTGGCATTCGTAATTTGAAACATGGATGTACCTGAAATTTTTATTAAGGGGGTTCCTGAAAAACCAGGCTGAGTACTCCCATCAATATCAATTTCAGAAGTAATATTAACCACCGATAATAAAGTAATTGTTTTTGTACCAGTGCCAATAGAAAATGAGATGACATCAGCGCCAGCTGCTGCATTAGCATCTAGAATTGCTTGTCTAAAGGTTCCTGGACCCGAATTGGAAACGGATGTCACTGTAAACGTCGCAGCACTAATTTTGATGATGGCAATCAAACCAAAGATTAACGAAATAATTATTTTTTTCATGATTATCTTATATTTTACTTAATTTAAGTTCAAATATCATTCAAAAATGATGAAATAAATTGACAATTATCATTTAAATCAATGATAAATATAAAAATACCCTATTAGTAGCGTTTTGAATTTTGACTATAAACCAAAATTACAAAATTCTGGTATAGTATTAATAGTGTTTTAGTTCATCTCAAAAAGATTAAAAATGAGTTAGTTTAATGAAAAAAAATGTTTAAATGTAAGTTTTTTGTTATCTTTGTTAATTGCGTGAGTAAAAATATTAAAATACAAGTTCCAAAATTTAGTAAAGTAATTTTTATTACCTTATCAACTCTTGCATTTTATTTATTTTCCACTAACAAGCTATCAGCGCAAAACGATTGTTTGTCTGCTACTGTTTCCACAGTTAACCTTTCGGGCAATGGATGCTCTCCACAAACTGCGGTTTTGGGTACTCCAGACCCGCTTAATCCTATTGGAAGTACTGCGCCTTGCTCGTTAACTCAAACTTTTGAACGCTGGATTAAATTTACAGCGATTGCACCAACAGCAACCGTTAACATAACATCAAGTTCTATACCTGCTACTCAACGAGAATTAGCAGTCATTGTTTATAGTGGAACCTGTGGGAGTTTAACCCAAATTGCTTGTGCAAATAATACGTTGGGCGTTGCGCCTCAAACAGAATCTTTAACACTGACAGGCTTAGTATATAATCCACCAACAGATTATTACATTCGTATTATTAATGAAGGAACAGCCACCACCTTTAATACTACTTCTTGTATCACTTCAACTCCTGTAAATGATGAGCCCGCCACTTCTTTTACCTTACCAATCAACAATACTAGTACTGTCTGCACATCATCATCCGCAAATGATAATTATTTTGCAACTAGTACAAATTGTAGTCCTTCTATTCCTAATCCAAGTTGTCCGTCGTATACGCCGGGTGTTTCTCAAGATGTTTGGTATTCTGTTACTGTTCCTCCCTCTGGAAATTTAATTGTTAATGGATCAGGTGCTGTAGCTTTAGCCTTATATAGTGGCACCAATTCTCCTGGCTGTGGAAGTATGACTCAAATACTTTGTACTGAAAATGGTTCTTCTGTAGCGCCTGCTGTCGCTGGATTTAATGTAAGTGGGCTAGCCACTGGTGTTTATTATATTAGAGCTTGGAGAAAAACTTCAGGCGCTGCGATATCATTCAGTTTATGCGCTACTTCCGTACCTATTACGCCACCAGTAAATGATAACCCTTGCGGAGCCACCACTGCAGTGGTTAGTGCTGGTGTACCATGCACAACCACCAACACTACCTCCTTGTTAGGAGCCACACCAACGCTGCCCGTTCCCAGTTGCGCAGGCTTACCATCTAACGTACAATTTACCGATGTGTGGACCCAATTTATAGCAACGGCAAATACACATAGCATTTCAGTTACTGCAACTAATCCAGTTGGAGTGCCAAACCAAAGGATTTACATGGCTGTATACGCTACAACGGCATCAAGCTGTGGGTTAGCAGCAACAGGTAGTGAGCTATTATGTAGCTCTAACACGGCCTCTACTGTACCTCAAGGCTATAACTTAAGTGGTTTAACCATAGGCCAAACTTATTTAATTCGTTTTTTCAATTATAGTGCCGCTGGGTATTCAACCACCATATCCTATTGTATAACAACACCTTTGCCCCCTCCAAATAATAATGAATGCACGGGTGCTGTAGCATTAACCCCTGCTGCTGGAACTGCTTGCGGCACATCTACCACAGGCACTGTTTTTGGGCAAACGGCATCATTTCAAACCAATGGCTGCGCTGTTGGCGCTCCCATAAATGACGTGTGGTATAGTTTTGTAGCTTCTTCTACATCCCACTCCGTTACACTTACAAATGCCTCTGGTGTAGATTTTTATCACTCTGTTTATGCGGGAACTTGTGGTAGTTTAGGGCCTGCTATTATTTGCGCCAATCCAAACTCTAGTATCATATATGGTTTAACAGTAGGTAACACTTATTTTGTTAGAGTGTATGCTTCCGGTACGCCTGTTGCTATTACAGCAGCAACTGGCACATTTGTGATTTGTGTGAACACACCAACAACAGATGTGAATTGTTTTACACCTTCAGGTAGTAATGATTTTTGTCCTAACCCTACCTCATTGAGTCAAAGCCCATATACTTTTACTGGTACAGTTGGCGCCCCCCCAGTTGCAGGTGGTATTTACACAAGTGATGTGCCCGGTAATTTAGGATCTGTATTTGGAGGATCGATAGAAAGCAATGCATGGTATTCCTTTATTGCCGTTACTCCAACACATACGTTCAATATCGTGCCTGCAGCACCCACATGCACCGTTCAAGCACGTGTTTTTGATGTGACCACGTTGGGAACTTGTTGTGTTAGCTTTACAACCATGTCCAATTTTTATTCATCCACGGGCTCAGGCTTAGTTACCGCAGTTGGCTTAACGCCAGGTAATACCTATCTTTTGATGATTGATGGGGCAAGCGCCAGTAATTGTACTTACTCCATCAATACATGGGTACTCACATCTGTATTACCAGTAGAATATGTATCTTTTACAGGTGATAGTGAAGGTAAAAAAAATATCCTAAAATGGACTACTGCATCGGAAAGCAATAATGTGATATTCAATTTAGAGCACTCAAAAGATGGTGCAGACTTTCAAACTATTTATACTATTAATGGAAAAGGAAATGGCAGCTTAACAAATTATGTAGCATATGATGAAAATCCATATGATGATGTCACCTATTATCGGTTAAGGCAAAATGAAAAGTCGGAAACTAAATACTCAAATATCATAAGTGTGAATTTAAAAAATAAATATGATGCCGTTTTAAACATTCATCCCAACCCTACTAGTAATCATATTAGTTTTGACTATTACACTAAAACAAATGACAATTTGCGGGTGGATATAATAAGTTACACTGGTAACAGCGTACTAAATACAGAATACTTTATAGAAGAAGGAAAAAATAATATAGCTGTCCCAATAAACAACTTACCAAATGGTATTTATATTTTGAAAGTATCTTCCGAAAAATCCAAAACCACATCTCATCATAAAATCATAAAAAACTAATTGCATATTAGTTTAAGATAGCCTCATCAATTTTCGGAGTTTCATTTAAATCAATCACGACATTCGTTTTGAAGTCATAGATAAAAATAATAGTTAAAATAAATACTAATTGAATTGTAAATGGATTTAATGAAGCAGTTATCCATGACTCGTAATAATTAGAAAATAAAACAGCATATAAAACAGGAATAGACAATCTACTTCGTTTTGCTGCTTTTAAGAATATCGAAACTAGTCCGACTAAAAATAATAGTAAGCCAACAAAACCTGTATCTAACCAAATAGTTAAATAGGAATTGTGTGCCATGCCTTCGTGTCCTAATCTACTCAAATAATCGTAATTTTTACGAAATAGATACTCATTATAACTAAACCCCTTACCAAAGAAAAAATTGTGTTGAATTTCGTCCCAAGCAAACTTCCATGCAATAACGCGACCTGATCCTGTTTCAAGGGTTTCAACTCGAAATTGTTCACCTAAGCCTAAAGAAACGATAATGTTCACTAAGTTATCAGAAATCAGTTGATAGAGCAATAAAACAATAATAAATATAACAAACCCTACGATGGGCGACATTTTATAAAATCGATAAAAAAACAAGAATAAAACAGTTGAAATTAACGAGGCTCTAGCGCCACATTTTAACAAACAAAAAAAAGAAATACCGTAAATCACTATTTTTTCGTTACGACTAAACAAATTTGGGAAGTGCTCATTTAATGTAAAAAACAATAAAATAAACAAAAAGGTAAATAATCCAAGCCCATTTGGATTGCCCAGTAAACCTCTAAACCTACCTACTAAATTAGTTATTTCAGGATTGGTAATATTTAACACCAATCCTAATATTAATAGTAAACCTATAAAATAAACTAAGCTTTTAAATAACATGAAACCGTACTTTTTAAATACTATAAAAATATAATTCGGAACAAAAATAAAGAACAGAATATATGACAACGTTTTTTGAAACGATAGGCTCATATCTGGATTAAACAAAATGGTAACTATAGCCACGCAAAAAAAAGCAATAAAATATTTATAAAATGGAATTATGGTACTTTGATTTCGCATTTCGTTAAACGTAACCAAAGCAATAAAAAGCAGGTAAATATTCTTGACGGTGACTGCAAATTGCAAACTAGGCAATCGACTATCTGACAAAATAAGTATAAAAAAAAAGCCTAATAATAATTCTAAATGCATCCCTTTTTTAGCAAGAAGCAATAACATTAGAGGGATAATTGCGTAAACAATAGGTCCCAAATACATACCAAATACTAACCAAAGTAAACTAATGATTATAAATTGATGATTATATGTTAGAATTAATTTCAATTAATATGAATATAAATAAAACACAGTCCTAGCTATTTGGAATTGTATGTTTGTTTTTATAATAATCCTTGTATCTAAAAAAGAAAGATTCAAAAACATAAAAACTCATGGATGAAATAATGATTGCAAATAAGAAGGAACCTATAAAAAGTACCACAATACTATTACCGCGATAAACGCTCGCTAAATAATGAAAACACAAGCCATGATACACATATAGACCATAACTAATTTTACCAATATATACTAAAGGCTTAAATTGTAATGATTTTTTAACAAAATTGCTATTTGGGGCAGAAATTATAAAACCAATGATACAAAAATAACTTAAGGATATAAGTAAATATTTAGTTACTTGAATACTTTCATTTGCCTGCTTGCTGTATACTAACCACAACAACATAGTTGGCAATGCAATGATAATAAAGAGATAAATAAAACGATGAGCTACCTGTTGTGTTATTTTATTTTTAGCTTCCAACACAGCTAAAATTGCCCCCAGTGAGAGTTCATCCAATCGGGAAAATGTAAAATAAAACACTTCATAACCATTCTTATTCATTATAAATCTAACTATTAATGAACTGAGAAGAATGGCCACAATAGCATATAATAAATGATTTTCCTTTAAATAATAAACAATTAAAGGAAAAAATAAATAAAAATGCTCTTCAACAGCTAATGACCAAAAATGCACAGGTCCAACAAAATCCCAATTAAAAGTAATGGCAAAATCTTGTAAATAAACCCAATGGTAAATCTGTTTTGAAAGATCAGGAGGGTGTTGGTGATTGAAAAGAGGTATAATAATAAATACCAGTATGAGATACAAATAATATAAAGGGAAAATCCTTAACGTACGACGTAAGTAAAAATTACGAAAAAAATACGTACTGTTTTTCTCTCTAATTAAAATCCTAGTAATTAAAAAACCAGATAAAACAAAAAACAGGGAAACCCCTGTTTGTCCAAAACTTGCTAAAGTTTTTAAAAATGAAGTTATAGAATTATTGGGCGTGAGGTTTTGAAAAAAATGAAAAAACATCACCATTAAAGCTGCAATGGCCCTAACTCCATCTAAGCTAGGGACATGAGCCGTATTTTTATGAGTCATTAAAAAGAGCTGTGAAGAACAATAATTATTTAACTAATTTTTTGGTAATTGAATTTCCTATTTCATCAATCACATTAACCACATAAACACCATTAGCAAAATTTGAAATATCAATTTTTGTAATGTTTCCTATTTCAACGTTTACGTTTGATTGACTTAAGATTAATTTACCTGTCATATCATACACAGTAACCTCTTTTAATAAATGATTAGATATATTTGATTTTAAATTAATTGTACCCTCTGTATTAAAAATTACTAAGTCAGACTCTAACATAGTTTGAGATAGGTTAGAAGATTTTTTAGTTTTACTTAATCGCAATACATAATCTGTATTTGTTTGACCTTCTTGCCCTTCAATAGCAATAGCAGATGAATTTAAATCAAATTGCTTGCCTGTTTTAACATTTTCAATCCACGCATATTGATATGCATCCATATTTAAAACGGAAGCATCTAAATAATAAACCGCCGTTTGAGGTGTATAAATACCCAAAGGAAAAGTAACATCATTAGCCTCACTATTAATGGTGTTTTTAGCAATTTTTATGTTCGACGCATCTAACATATACAAAGCAGGTGCAGCTTTAATAGGGCTAGGTCTATAAGGCATATCATATGGTCTTTCAAAATTAACCGTTGATTTGTCATTAAAATGAATCGTGTTTTCGTGATAGTATGAAGTGGAAGCTGATGTTAACATCAATTTAATATCATAGTTAGCCGGTTGTGTTCTATTAAAAGCCGTGTTTACATTAGACACTTTACATCCTTCATGAAAGGTAATAAAAGCACCTGCACCAGTAGTACGTACCCAAAAACCTTGGTGAGGATAAATGAAATTGCCTGGCACACTAACATCAATTAAGCTAAAATTACCCGCTGCATTAAGTACTTCCACATCAAAGTAATCCATATTAAGGTCGTACAATGTGCTATAATCATAAATTGAATTCATATCAATAGCTGAAGCGTAGGGATTACCAACTAATTGATAACCATCATAAGGAGCAGCGCCGCCAGAATAACCTAAGTTTACTGTAACATCACCTTGGTTTGGTATACCTGTGGTATTAATTGTTTTAGCCGCCCACTGACCATTTACATCATCTTCAAACCATAAATTATATCCTATACCAGGTACTAAAGGCGTATTTGAACCTGTTACTGCAACATAGGTAGCAGTTGGTTCATCATAAGTAAACATAGATTGAGCGGATAAACCAGATCCTGGAACAATGGCGTCACCATCTACTCCGGGTTGGCCCCCAATGCCATCATAAGCACCAATACCAGATATATATAATTCATTATCCCAATCCATTACTACCGAACCTTGGGAAGGACTGCTTAAATCAAACGATCTTGCAGCAAAAGCCGGAAAATATTTTTGCATAACAATATTACTTGTAATAGTACCAGTAGTAATTGGTGCAATACGAGCCGTATTGGATGCATCACTTACTAAAGTAAGTTTACCAGTTGGATTAAAACTTCCGCTAGTGATTGTTAATGTATTATGTACACTATTTTGAGCACTATTGCTTAATGTTACACTTGAACTAGAATTGTCAACCTCTAACGTTTGCACAGAAAAAGACCCCGTACCTGTTATTGTTTGATTAGTTGTACCATTAAAAAGTATTTTACTATTGGCTGCAGTTCCATTTATCACACAACTTGAAAAGAATCCATTTAAGGTAGCATTACCATTTAAAGTTAATGTTTTACCATTTAAGACGATACTATTTGTTGATATACCATTTGTACTTAAATTATTAGCTACTAAAACATTACCAGTAAAAGTTTTGGCTGCTGTAGAGTTTATATTAAGATTATAATAATTACCAGGTATAACATAGGTACTTGCCGAAGTGTAAGTTACTGAGCTCCCAGTGCTAGTAAAATCAATTAAAGCAGTAGCATTAGACGTACATGGTTTTGACGTTGTTAAACTAGAAACTCCATCATTAATCCATTTGCTGGCTGCAGCAGTAAGTCTCACATTACCAACAATAGATCCAGCAGAATTAAGAGTAACAGTTCCTTTATTAATAATCTGCGCCGGACCGCCAAATGCACCGGCTATAGTCTCCATATAACCTTGAATACTAATAACAGAACCAACATCAATTGTTAATGTTTTCCCGTAAAAAACTCGTATTGATCCTTTAGCCGTGTAATTACTTGAAGTGAACAAACAGTTATCTAATATTTGTAAATCTAAATTACCAAACATAGTACCTGCTTGAATCAATCTAGTATAAACAGAAAAAACTTTCGAATTACCATAAAAAAAGCCACCTGATTGAACATCTAAACTATAAGCAGCGGCATTACCACCAGCGGCAACTAAAGTTACTGAATGGCCGGATCTAACAATAACAGTATCTGTAGCATCTGGCTTTAAATCAGCATCAACTCCTGCAAAAAGCGTCCAAGTCGTAGCAGCATCATAGGCACCCGACTGAACACTTCTAAATTGTCCTGCAAAAGAATTATGATTTATTAGTAAAAATAAAATCGAAATAGTAAATATTGTTTTCATAAGAGTCGTATATAATATTAATAGTAAATGTAGTGTTTTTTTTTGAAAAACTAATCCGATTTTAAATTAACAATTATTATGCCTTAATTTTTTATCAACTATTTTTTTAACAAACGATAAAACATATTTGACACAACTCAACTAATTGTTAATCAAATACTTATATGAACTCAAAAAATGTGATTTCACAAAATGGTGCAAGGCAAGCATTTGATTAGTTTTTCTTTTTTCGGCAGAAAGGCTTGAAAATTGCTCATTTTGAAAATCCTTATGAAGATAGCCACATTGATTTTTTGAAACGAATTCGCTGTAATCACCTAAATTTTCAGAAATTATAATTTTTAAACCACAAGAAAGGTATTCAGGAAATTTGACGGGTGATGCCACCTTATTTGTAACAGATTGTTCTCTAATTAATAGCCCGTAATCAGCAATCATCAAATATTCTGGTACGTTTTGAGGAGAAACCATTTTTTGCAGGATCCTGTTTGGAAATTCATTTTCCAACTTTACTATATTTGAATCTCTATCCGACAAAAATAGCAGTTTAGAATTGGGAAAGGACTTTAAAATTGGTGAAATGAATTTGTAAAGCAAGTCAAATGATTGCCAACCCGCAATTGAGCCAGAATACACAAAAACAATATCAGTGCTATGCATATTCAATGATTTGCGTTTACTTGCAATGATTTCAGAGTTAAGATCTATATTTTCGAACACTTTATTTAAGGTACATGGAATAACCACATGCTTATGGCTTGTGTACCCATACTCTTGCTTCCAATATTCTAATAGATTATTTGAAACTGCAATTCGGTAATCAGCATTTAAAACAACATCCTTTTCAAGAATAGGTATTTCACTCAACATTCGTGAATTTGTTACAACGTTATACTCTTTCCATTCAGCTGCAATAGCCCCACGACCATCATATATAATCCTCATTTTACCTTTTTTGCATTTTAATGCCAATTGAGTAGCGAGCACACTTCTTCCAATAATTACTTTGGGATTAAATAATAAGCATAAAAAATATAAGAAAATTAAGTTCCAACGCCATCTATGAATACCAGGTACCATGGGAATAACAATAGCCTGAGGCAGTTCTTTTTTGATTTTAGATCTGTTCTTAAAATAATTTCTGATCGAGATAAAAGATACAAGCTTCACATCAGCCTTTAGTTCAATATTTAAGAATTTAACCACATCGATAACCTGACTGGAATAAATCCCAGAAGGCGCATCGTTATAGGTTACATAAAAAATCAATTTAAGTTTGAAATAAATTCGAGAATTCTTTGTGTTGATTTTCCGTCCCAAAATTTAGGTACTTTTCCTTTTTTATAAGTACCATCTTCGATTTGGAAAATATAGTGTTTAATAGCTTCTAAATCAAAAGGCACTAATGTGTTTGTTCCTTCAGTCACAGTAACAGGTCTTTCTGTATTTGGTCGCAAGGTAAGGCAAGGTTTTCCAACAAAAGTGGATTCTTCTTGTATACCACCACTATCTGTTAATATAAATTTGCTACTAATGATTAATTTTTGAAAGGCAAAATAATCTAAAGGATCTGTTAATAATAAATTTTTGTTATTAACAAAAAGTTCTTTCAAACCAAACTCTTCAGCTTTTTTTAAGGTTCGAGGATGGATAGGAAACACGATTTTGTATTTTTGGCTTAGGTAGGTAATCAGTTCATTTAGCTTTAAAAGCCCGTGTTTATTATCAACAGTGGCAGGGCGGTGCATCGTCATCAATACAAATTCATTTGTCTTAAGACTTAGAAGTTCTAAAATGTTAGATTGTTCAATTTGAGGTGAGAAAGCGACTAAGGTATCAATCATTGTATTTCCAGAAAATAAAATCTGATCATCATTAATATGTTCACTTTTCAAATTATCATATCCACTTTGCTCGGTTACAAAAAATAAATTAGTTAATTTATCGGTTAAAATGCGATTATGTTCTTCTGGCATAGTTAGATCATCACTTCGTAATCCACTTTCTAAATGAGCCAATTTAATCCCCATTTTATTAGCTGTTAATGCTGCTGCCAAGGTTGAATTAACATCGCCCACAACCACTAATATATCTGGTTTAAATTGGGAATTTATAAGCTGCTCCAATTTTACCATAATTTCAGCAATTTGAGAATTTGGGGAGCTTTGCATTATATTAAAAAAATAATCAGGCGTTAAATTAAATTGATTAAAAAAAACATCCGCCATTTTTTCATCAAAATGCTGCCCTGTATGCGCAATTTTTAAATTTAATAAAGGATAATTTTTAACTACGCTTTTAAATTGAGTAACTTTAATAAAATTTGGGCGTGTTCCTATAACCACTAATATGTTTTTTTTCATTAACCTATTTTTATAACTTATTTAATACATTTAAAAAAAATCTGAGTCCTAAGAATTTAATTATGAAAACTTTAAAATTATTGAATCCATAATTACCAGTACTATTCCAATTTTCTTTTACCGAATTTTTAAATATTAGCACAGCTTCATCTTTATTTAGTTTACCTAATTCAATAACCGACACCATCATAAAATCATAAAAGATTCCACTAAATTTTTTATAAGTAGTACTATTTAAAAATTTTAAATTTCTAAGATATTCCAATCTCACATCAATAAACTGTTTCCATTTATCCTCTGAATTTCCTTGCGAGATTTGACCAGTTTCTCTTTCACGAATAATGGTGAAAGGTAGTTTATCAATTAACATATTCCCATTTGATAGTGCAATTCTTAACATCAAATCCACTTCTTGAGAGCTCTTTATATTTTCATTCCACATGCCTATAGAAATAAGTGTCTTTTTGTTCCAAAGATTTGAGCATGTGTTTCCGGATTTGTTTAAGAATGGAGCTATAAATATATTATTGTCCAAATCACATATAGTTTTCTCTATTCCGTTTACAGATCTTTTTTTAGATGCTGCAGCTACAAAAGCAATTTCTATATTACATTGTTGAATTAATTTTATTTGATGATTAATCTTATTAGGCTCTAATAAATCATCTGCATCCAAAAATTGTATCCATTCGCCCTTGGATAGTAATAAACCTTTATTTCTAGCGGCATTTGCACCAGGTTTTAATTGCTTCTCTATTAATAGTTGTGGATGCTTAGTTTGTAAAGTTTGTAAAGTTTCCCAGGTATTATCACTTGAATTATTATCAATGCAAATTATTTCAATTTGTTTATATATTTGATTGATTACCGAATCAACACATTCAGAAATAAAAGACTCAACATTATAACATGGTATGATAACAGAAATTAACATTTAGCTTTCAAGATTTCTATAAAGCCATCAATATTACTAAAATCATTTTCAAATTTTAATAATTCCTCTTTGGATAAATTCCACCACTGAGCTTTTTGCAAAATAGCTATTTGCTCCTCATTAAATCTATACCTAATTATTTTAGAAGGAATGCCTGCTACAATTGCATAAGGTGGTACATCTTTGTTTACAAACGAACCAGCACCAATTATTGCCCCATTTCCAATATTAACTCCTGCTAATATCATCGTATTAGCTGATATTAAAACATCATTTCCTATTTTAGTAAATCCTTTCTGATTCTCGCTAAATAAATTATTTTTCACCCATCCTCTTCGCTTTGCATAAAAAACTGGACTAGTGCTTATAAAATCTGTAGGATGTGCTATCAACCCAATTTTAACATCTGATGATATACTTGTATAACTTCCGATAAAATTACAATATCCAATATAGGTGTTCTTACCAATAAATACACCCTTTTTTAACTCTGCTAAATATGGTCCAAAATCGACGTTTTCTTCAACTACAATATCTTCTTCAACTTCACGAATTGTGTTTGGCAAAATTGATTTTATTCTCTTAAAAGCATTTTTACTAGGATAAATAAAATTTAGAGTATAATATATTTTTAAGTCTAATATGACTTTTCTTACACCATTAATGAATTCCATAGTATCTGAATCTTAATAAATATATTATGCTTAATTACATCACCACTAAAATTTGCCCATAAATTGGCGAAAGCTATTTGACTATCTTTAAAATCCTTTAGTACAACATATTTCCACTTTCCAAACCCTTTTATATAAGACTTGTAGGCAGTGAAATCAACATCTTCTAAAGATCTTAACTTAACAACATTAGATTTAAAATCGTCATACTTTTCTAATGTACTCTTATTATTACCATGTATTCCGCTTGTAACGGTAGTAGGAGATAATACTCTGAGATAAATTGGAGATTTTTTGTTGGCAAAAAGGACTTTTTTATTTTTATAATAGTTTACCCAAGATTTACTATGGTCGCACTGAATTAAAGGAATCTGATCCTCCTCCATCTCCTTCATTGCATGTTCGCATTTATGAACTACCGTATTTGCAAACCAATCCCTTTTTTGTAAACTAACCATTCCAGTAGTTAAATCATAAAACGCATGATCTGCATCCACATAACAATCAAAATCCAAATCAGCAATCCGCTCTAAAACAAAAGGATTTATAACATCATCATCATCTATTCTAATGATGTAATCAGGCTTAATCTTTAAACTTAAAATATACTCTTTTGCGAAAATAAGTTTAATCTCTTTCGATTCGGCTTTTATAGAAAGATATTTAATATTTCCATCTACATTGTCTTCTTCTCCAATCAAAATAGCTTCCCAATTAGTATAACTTTGTTTTTTTAAAGCATTTAAATACTGTTCAAATAACAAAGATCTTAAGGGGGTTAAAAGTCGCTTAGGAGTTAGTGGAGTTATAAAAAGAAATCTCTTACTCATATTTTTTTCAACTTTTCCTTATACATAGAAGTAGACAATCCGTGACTTCTATTGGTGTAATATAATTCTAAGTTTAACTCACTACCAGTAATTGTTTTACCTCTGTAGTCCTCTCCTAAAAAACGAATATCGATATTTTTTGATTTCATTATCGTTAACAATTCATCTTCAGTATTATAAATAACAACTTCATCCACATATTTACAAGCATTCATTATTAATACTCGCTCCTCAATACTAAAGATTGGTTTTTGTTTCCCTGGATTAATTTTTTCGGAAATATTTTCGGCTCTATTTAATGCTACTATTAGATAATCGCAATTTGCTTTACATTCTTGTAACATTAAAACATGTCCTGCATGAAATAGATCAAAAACACCGCAAGCAAATCCTATCTTCATTTTCTAGATACTTTTTAAATAATCTTCCATATTTTTTTCAGGAAACCATCCCAATAACTCGTTTGCTTTTTTAACATCTGCAAAAGTTATATCCGATTCACCTTCACGTTTATCAATAAACTCGTAATTATCTCCTGATATCATTTTAGCTAAATCTAATACACTTAAGGTACTTCCGAATCCAACATTAAAACAGGTGTTTAATTTTTTAGGATTTATGGCGGCTAAATAATTAGCTTTTGCTAAATCTGCCACATGAATAAAATCTCTTTTTTGAGAGCCATCACCTGTAACCAATAATTTTTGACCATTTGCTTTTCTATACAAAAATATACCAACCACACTGCTATAAGCATTAAATTTGTTATCGGGATTAAAGCTACGAGGTCCGTATGGATTAAAGTATCTCAAATTCACATAATCTAAAGGATAACGCGTACTTAATAATTCCAAATATTTTTCTACTTCATATTTTTGAAAAGCATAAGGACTTAAACAATCAATTTTTTCGGTTTCAGGAGTTGGGATAGTTTCTGGTGTACCGTAAATAGCACTTGAACTACTAAAAACAAACTTTGGGAAACAAATTTCCTTTACCATCAACTCCACCAAATGCATGGTGTTAGTTAAATTGGCAGTGATATGTTCTGTCACAAATTCAAAGCTAGGCTGTATACGAGGCAATGCTGCTAAATGAAAAATACAATCGTAATCTTTAATTGAAGTTATAGAAGCGATATTTTCTTCTATTAAAGTAAATTTGGGATGATGCAGTTGATGCTCGATATTTTTTTTATTTCCTGTACTAAAATTATCAATACCAACAATATCCCAAGTTGTTTTTTCTAAAAGATAATCCAATAAATTAGAGCCAATAAATCCAGCTACACCAGTAATTAATACTTTATTTTTTTGCATGTAACTCGTCTAATATAATATGTAAAATAGTTTGATGATAGCACTCAACAATGCCATAACTTTTAACATCTAACCAAAAATTAATATCTCCCTTATTTGATAATCTATTGCCATGCTCAAAACCACTTAATGTAATTACTTTGCCGTTTTGGCTTTTTACATAATCCACTGCATGATTAATGTTAGGTGAATTACCTGAACTGCTTATGGCTATTAATAAATCTCCTTCAGTAAAATAAATTTTTAACCATTCGGCCATTGCATTTTCATAACCATAATCATTTGCAAAGCAAGTAATTAAAGCCGCATCCGAAAATGCAAAAGTTTGATATCTTGCTATTTTAGCAAAATCTTCTAGCATGTGCGAACATATAGAGTTTGAACCGCCATTTCCAATAAAAAAAAGGCGTTTATGTTCTTTAATTAATTTTACTGAATCAAAGATTTGCGCATCAATGACAGTAGAGTTTAAAAACTCATGATACTTTTGCTTATAAATACTTAGAGGCATGATTTAATAATAATTGTTTAGTGACTGATTTTTCGTTACATAACCAAGTTGTAGATAAACTAGCTGCCAATGAAGGTACTAATAATTTATCAGAAAAATTAATAGCTGCTGATAAGGAGGCAAAAGCAAAATAGGTGTCCCCTGCTCCAATAGTATCTAACACTTCTGTTTTATAAGAACTTTGACTTGTAAATGCTTTTCCGTTAGTATAAGTTGATCCAGCTCTACCAGTGGTAACAAATAAGTTATCGGTATTTAATTCATAATTAAAAATTTCTAAAATATCATTTTCACGAGGTGATGCTATTTTTTTATTGATTTGTAAACTTGCTTCTCTCAAATCTATACACACGCTTTTTTTACGACTCGTTTTCCATTTAGAAATACGATTAAATCCAAAGTTATTTGAATTGGTTTGACACATTAAATGAAATCCATCTGTGATAGTTAGTTTATCGCAAAATCCATGTCCAAAATCAGCCACTATCACCACATCATATTCAGCGGTATTAACATTAATTTCTTTAAACTTTTCGGTTTCAAATTTATTAATCTCTACATGCTTTTTCTTATCACTGATATCAATGTAACGTGTTTTCACTATTTCATTACTAGTATTTGTAATCACGTCAACTGATTTCACAAAATCATACAAGTGATTAGCTATAGCTTGAGCACCGCCTTGTTGTATGACTTTACCGCCTTCTAATTTAAAAACCGGGCAGATTGATTTCATTGATTGTCCTTCATAAGACACATCAATAAATTCATCAATAATTGTTTCTCCAACAATTAACACATTTAAATCTTTTACCTGATTGATGAAACTGTTTATGTTTTCTAAATTCATAGTATATAATATATTACTTAAAGCTTTTTGTAAAATTAATAATATCTGATAATGAAAATGCGTAGTTCAAATTTTGTTTAGTAAGATTTTCCCTAAATCTAATTGTATCTATTAAACCCTTAATAGGAGGCTTACCATTAAAAATTAATAAAATATGAGTATTAGTGTACACACCCATATGAACAGCTCCCGAATGTTGTGTAATAATCAAACTCGCATTACTGCACTTTTCAATCACTACTTTATTGTCGGGTGATAAACACGCTACAATATTTCCTTCTGACACAACTTCAGCCGACATACTAGGATGCCCGGTAATGTATACTTTATCAAAATAGGGAGCAACTGCACGAGCAATTTCCATATAATCCCAAGGGCCACCATTATTAGGCGTTACTATACTATTACCTTTTTTTCGAGGAAATATGACGCAAGATTTTTCTTGGGAAGTTTTATAATTTTTCTCAATAGAATAAATATATTGACGGCCTTTTTTTAACTGCCAGTTTCGAAAAACAAACCAATACAAATCTTTTTCACCAATATTAAGAAATGCTTTTCCTGAATTAGATGCTAATTTTTCAAAGTCTTTTATTTTTAGTTGAACGTCTTCAGGAGGAACCACTTCATTAGCACGAGGAGGAGTTTCTGCAAAAAAATCCCGAAGTTCGTGAAATTGATATATAATAGAATTGCCATTTTCATCAATTAAAAATGGTTTATGTAATGCTAATCCACAATAATGTATTTTAACACCTTGGCCGTGTAAGTGCATTAAAAAGGGAAGATTATGTAATAGAAAATGCCCAAACTCTCCTTTAAATGGTCCATAGTAACATTCTTTATCTTTTAACGCTTTTTTGTAATAGGCATTAATTTTAAATAAAGATTGAATTACCATTTTATAGTAATGGATTTTTCCAAATATATTTAACGTACGTTGCCCGTATGCAATAGTGGTAGCTCCATCAGGTATAATGTATTTTAAATCTTCAGAGGTCATAATTGGTTTAATGTATCTACCAGTAATTTTGTTTGATACTTAAATGTATGTAGAGATACATCATAATTTTTATCCGGTATATTTTGAGTAGTGATATTACTTAAAATTTCATCAACAGATGTCGTCAAATTTTCAGAAGTAATATGATAGCCCAAACGGTATTTTATTAAATATTCAGAAACATCACCAACACCTCCAAAATATAATATTGGTTTACGAAGTGCTACTAATTCAAAAAACTTTGATGACATGGCATTTACTCTATTCGGTGGCAAAATCAAAATTACATAATCTGCTTCCTGCACTTTTGAAAAATACTCAGAAGTATCAATAAAATCAAATCGTTTTATAAGTGGATGCTCTAACTCTTTTTCATATCCTTTTACAGACACAAAAAAATTAACATTCACTTTTTTACCCCTACCAGATAATAGGGAAACTATTTCTTTAATTAATATAATGTTATCTTCAATATTACTATAAAAAGCACCGCCATATATAATTTTTATAGTATCAGTTTTAGCAGAGGAACTTGAGTTTTGAATATCATCTGTATCAACACAATGAGGCAAACAGTAAACCCTTTTGTTAAAAGACGTTTCATATTTTACTTTCATCTCCTGGTATGGCGTCAAAATTAAATCGACACTATTCATCACATTTTTTTGAAATTCTTTTTCAGCCAGAAGTTGCGTTGAATTAAGTTTCTCAAATTCTTCATTCCAATAGTCCCTATCATCTAATACAAATTTAATAAACGGAAATTTTACTTTCAATAATATTAAGACTTCGCTGTATTTATATGGCCCAATTGATAATATAACTGTATTTATTGATTCTTTCAATATGATTGGCACAGCTGCCTCAAAAAATAAAGGCGCTGTGTTTTCAGAAATATTATTTGAAGTTATAGGTTGAGCATGTATTATCTTGGATTTCCAAAAAGATAATTTCCAACGCATTTTTTCAAGGATTGTACTTGGTAATTTTTTCTTAAAGTAAGGAACTTTTGGTTCCGAAATATCTATTCGCGTGATAGTTTTATTATACTCTAAAATATCTTTATCCCAAGAAGATGACAAACCCGGGAAATTTTTACTTAACACATGCGTTTCTATACCCATGATGTTAAGGTATTTGAAATGCTTGGCCCATCGTCTTCCTCCTACTTTGTTATATGGAGGAAAATAATAACTGATTAATAGTATTTTGGGATTAGTCAATTCCTGATTCAAATTTTTTATATAATTCTGCTATTTCAATTTCAGATTTTTCCCACCATTTTGACATTAGCAATTGATCAATTATTTTTTCAGAAAACCGATACTTAATAATTTTTGCTGGATTTCCGCCAACGATAGCGTAAGGCGGCACTTCTTTTACCACAACTGAATTTGCTGCAACAACAGCGCCAGTTCCAATTTTAACTCCCGACAAAACAACAGAGTGTGTTCCGATCCAAACATCATGCCCCAATACTATTGAACCTTTGGATACAATGTCATCAAGGTTGGATTTTCCAAACATATTTGCATTTATAAAATAACTGGTCAATCTATTAAAATCATGATTAAATTCCTGGAAAGTAACATTCCTGGCAATAGAGCAAAAATTACCAATTTGTATGCTATTTAGTTTACATATCAGGTCTGTGTTTGGACCATTAATAGATGTGTATTTACCAATAACTATTTCGCCTTCAAGTAAAGCGCCCGCTACAATTTTTGAGTTGTTGCCTATTGTAATGTTTCCTACTAGATTAGCATTAATTATACTACAATGATTTCCGACAGTTACAGCGCCTGATAATTTACTTTGATGTACAGAAGATCCTTCTCCTATTTTTACTATTCCGTTAATTTCTAAGCCTGTTTTTTTTACAGACGAATGAATTTCGCATATTGATGAGATGGAAATAATGTTTTCATTATCAAGCACATTATTTATCTTTTTAAAAAAATATAAAATATGTTTTTTTAAGAAATTCATTTTTTGGTATTACTTGTTTTAGTATTTACGTTTTTTGAAAAACTAAATATATTTATGTGCTAATAGCAAGCGCCAATTAAGCGAATCGCCATGCTTTTGCAAATCTTTCTTTGACCTGCCAAAATAGGAAGCCGCATCATTTACTTTTTCTACTATTAGTGGCGAATTCATCCAATTTTGTTGTGGAGACGCATAACCTATTTTATCTACACGCCAAGTAATAGATTCTGGTAAAATGGAACTCATTGATTTTCTTAAAATATATTTCGACCATCCCAAATGCAATTTATATTCATCAGGGAGAGTAAATGCAAACTCCACTAATTTATGGCTCAAAAAAGGCAATCTAACTTCCCTTGAATGCGCCATCGAATTTCGATCAGCGTAACGAAGTAATCGTTTTAATTCGCCAGAAGTCGTATCTTTTTTTAAAGCATTTTTAAAGCTCAGAGAATTATATGGCAGCGATTTACGTGTAAGCTGAGACTTATACCTCCCAAGTTTCATTCTTAGCGACTCCTGCTCAGTGAAAGGGATATAAGGAGACGCTGCTTGATGTTTGGAAATAAAAGCAGCTTTTTCTATATTGTATAATTCTTTATTGGTTAGCAATAATTGATTTAAATACAATTTATAATATCTCAAATAACCTCCTAAATACTCATCCGCTCCTTGTCCATCTAAAAGAACAGTCACGTTTTTTTCTTTAGCCAACTCCATAACGGCATACTGCGCAACAATACTAGAAGAACCAAAGGGTTCATCTTGGTGATAAACTACCTTATCTAAAATTTCTAAAAAATAATCATTATCAGGCCATACATAATTTGAGTTTATGCTTTTACAAGCATTTAATACGGTCTCAATATGTTTTCCTTCGTCCTTATCATAATTTTTGAACCTTGCCGAAAATGTATTTTGTTTTTGATCTCCTGTCTTCAACTGATCAATTAACATGACAATAGTAGAAGAATCTAATCCTCCTGAAAGACTAGATCCAACAGGAACATCAGAACGCAATCTTAACTTCACCGATTCTTGTAATAGCTCAAAAAATATTTCGGAAGCCTGCTCAAAAGTACCTTTAAATGCTGGCGCATCTAAATCTATCTCCCAGTATTTTGTTATTACAATTTCTCCAGTTACAGACACAGTCATGTAGTGAGCTGCATCCAAACGTTTAACGTTTTCATAAAACGTAGTTTCTGGATCATTGTCATCATCAATCAGATCAAAGTCAATATAACTATTCGCTTTTTTTGAAGACACTTTTCTTTCAATCCCATAAGCCCAGAACTGTTTGATCTCTGAAGCAAAAAGAAATTGATTTTGATCTTTAAAATAATGAAAAGGCTTTTCACCAAAACGATCTCTTGCACAAAACAGAACCTGCTCTTTTTCATCCCAGATCACAAAAGAAAACATCCCGTCCAGATCCTGCAAGCACTTTTCTTTTTTATGATCGTATAATGCTAAAAGCACTTCAGTATCACTGTCAGAAATAAACCGATAGCCTTTATTTTTAAGTTGATCCCTGATCTCTATATAATTATAAATTTCGCCGTTAAATGTAATTGTATATCGATTATCAGAAAAATGCATTGGTTGTTTGCCGTTTTCGGATAAATCAATAATAGATAAACGCCTGTGCCCTAATCCAACATTACCATTATTACTTAGCCAATGGCCATAACCATCAGGCCCCCTATGAGCAATTACATTTGTCATCTTTTCCAAGCTAGGTAAACTTACCTGACTTTGACTAAATAACATTATTCCGGCTATTCCACACATACTTTTAAACCAATTGCAAGCTTAATGCATTATAATTTTTAGATGCATTATAATTTTGTTCCCAAAAATATCTAGAGCTTTGTTTTAATGTTGTTTTAACTTCAGTAGAAGCTTCTATGAAATTCTCTATCAGTTGATAAGTTACTTTGCTATCAAAATATTTATCTATTAAAAATCCTGTCTTTTCATTTACAATTTCTGCCACGCCACCAACATTTGTAGCGATTACAGGTATCCCAAAGCTAATCGCCTCCATAATAGACACCGGAATGCCTTCGGTTTCTGAAACATTTATAAATAGATCAATATGATTTTGCTTATAGTATTCCATAATAAATTTATTCTTCTGAAATCCCATAAATGTAAAAGATACATTCTGTGGCAAGTGATTTACCTTTTCAATAATAATATCTTTTTGATCGCCATCGCCAAAATGCACCCATTCAATTTTTTTATTTGAATGCGATAAAATATCTATAATTAGTTCGACTCTTTTATAAGCATGAAAAGAAGAACATGAAACTATGCGGAAATGATTCAAAGCTTCTGTTTTATTTAAACCAAGATCAGTTGTCCCAAGTCTTGATACAGAAATTTTATTTTCAGATATATTATTTGCATTTAAGAGATGGTTTTTACCATTTAAAGAGATGGCCAATACTTTTTTAATTTGCTTAAATTGAAATGCCCTGAACTGAAAAAAGAAATTACTTTCCCTATGTTGATCTTCATACACATCCATTCCATGAATACGTGTGTATAAATTTATTTCCTTGTATTTAATATTAATAATGGATAAAATAAGTGTCCACTGATTAAACCAATAAGTATATGCTATTGCATCATTGATCTTAAGTTTTTTTAATTCCGCAATTAAATTATCTGCAGCCGATATTTTGTGCGTTAAATTATTCAATGTTTTAAAAAATTGAGACACATAGTTTAGTTTGGTTTTACTTTGCCAAAGTTCAATTGCATATATTGAAGCTATGAGGCCAAAATTTTTAGTTAATACTTTGATTCGGTTATAAGGCTGAAAAACATCAAAGTGGATTATTATAACATTCTCAGGCAAAATATAGTTACTTATTTTATCAGAGCAGTCTAAAGGAAAAATATATATGGTTTGAAATTTTTCTGATAAGATTTTTATTTCATCATATAAAAAAAATTCACCTTTTCCATAGGGAAAATTGATTGTAAATAAACACAGACAGGTTTTATTATTCGTGGAGGAATGATGCATGGGTTCGATTGCTATGCTCGTTAAATTATTGAGCATACTTCTTTTTTAGTTTAAAAAGATATAACCTAACCGCAACTCCTAAATTATCAGAAACAGAAAATATGTCCTTAACAGAAATTTTTTTCTTATCTCTTAACATACGGCTAACATAAAATCTTCCCATTGTAAGATTTATTTTCATTAAATTACCTGATGCAATATCGTCAGCTCTTCCATTAAGGCGCTCGTTTAAATAATACACGATTGCTTCAAAACCGTATAATGATTTAAATGATCTGTTTTTGTTTGAAACCGAATCCGGATTAGCCCTGTAATAATAAAGTGCGCTATCCACATTAGCTACTTTATACCTTTCAACAATGAGACTATACCAATAATAATCCTCATATCCTATGCGGTTAAAATACAGGTTGTATAAGCCTATGGTTTTCAAAACTTCACTTTTAAACATTAGTGCGGAACCAATGATCGGGTTTCGGTATTTGCAAAAGTGTTCCATAATTTCTTCGTGATTGAGAGGAAAAGAGGATTGTTTAATCGTTTTTCCATTTTCATCAACGGTTATAGCATTGGAACCAACAGCATACAATTTGTCATCTAACTGAAGTTTTGCTAATAAAATTTCTATTCTATTCAAAGCGCAAAAGTCATCAGCATCTTGAAACATAATATACTCGCCTCTAGCTTTTTCCATTAATAAATTAGAAGCTACCAAATACCCTTGATTAATCGAATTATGAAATGTTTTTATTCTCGAATCACTGTAAGCATCTATCTTTAATTTTGTATCATCTTTTGATCTGTCATCAGCAACTAGTAATTCAAAATTTTGATAGCTTTGATTTAATATACTATCAATAGCCTGATTGACGTAATTTGCGCAATTATAAGCAGGCATAATTACTGATACTAAAGGTTGTTTAGGCATTACTTAGAAAAAAAATTGCATTTATGAAAAAAACAGAAGAACATAAGATATCTAGTTTAACCCAATTTGAGTTTAATTTTCATAACATTATATAATGTCCAAAACATGGATTTAATTTTTTCCATCTTATTACTATAAGATAAATATTCCATTATCGTTACTTTTTTTGAGTTAGCTGAAGTTTCACCAATTTTTTCTTCAAATGATTTTAGCGCTATGTCGTGGAAATGCTCCTTAAACCATTTATTCGCTGACGCTCCAATGTCAACATATTTTTGAGGATTAGTTTCAAATTCAAGAAAAGCAGATGCAACTACATCTGGATCATCCGTGTCCACCATTTCGTAGAGACTTGGGTAATTCTTCTCGTATATCTTGCTATTTCTATAGTGAATGGACGGTTTAGATAAGATAATAAATTCAACAATAACGCTATAAGTCATCCAGCCTTGATTACCTAACTCACCCACGCCAAGATCAGCAGCATTAACAAGTGCCAATAAATTTTTACGCTGCTGTTTTGGAAACCAATACACATTTTCCTCTATACCTAAGTCTTTAATAAGACCTTTAGATTTCTCAACATCAGGACCATATTCAAGTAGTATTAAACAAGCCTTTTTAGAAGCCTGCGAAGAATGAATATACGATGAAAAAGCGTATATAACTTTATCATTTCCTTTATATATTAATGAATCTCTATTGGTAACCCAATTGTGAGAACAGTGGTGTAAAATAAGATATGCAAATTTATCTTTAAGTTCATTAATCTCATCGTTGAGTGTTGATTGCGAAAAATAATCTTTTCTTAAAAGTGGTGTATAAAAATAAGGTGTCGAAGCCATACGCTTACCTTCTTTCCTTATAATTGAAATAGGTGTTTCATACAAATCATCGCCTTTAAAAAGTGCTACGTAATTAGCCAACTTAACACCCTCATATTGGCTTAAACTAAAATCACATCGGTTAGTTTCCCATAGACTGGGTGTGTTTTTCTTAAATCTAAAAAAAGGATATTCGTAAAGGTCGCTTCCATGTAAACAAAAAATATCCAATTTAAGTCCGGCTTTATATAAATAAGCGGGCGCAACGTCTGTTCCTATTAAAACATCAAAATCTACAAAAAGATTTCTTATTTCTGATTTACTAACCTTATGATAACTTTCAATTGACCAACCTAGTTTTACTATTTTAAATTTTGTAGACACATCATAAAAAACATCAGATTCTGGCAAGAAGTGATCGAACTCATCAAATAGAAATAATGTTGTGTCAATATTCCAATCAGTGTAATACTGTAACTGTTGAAACATCATATTATTCATATTTCCTAAAAGGGCAACTTTCATTTTCTTAAACTAATTGATTTCTATCTGGGAAATTTATTAAAACGCCAAAATCTTTTTTCTGATATACCACCATACTTCCAATTCCTACGGCTGAAGCTTTTCCAATTTTCACAGCTTCGTTAATGTGATTAACACTTCCAGCGCCTCCATGAGCAATGACAGGAACATTAACTGCGTCAGTAATTGATTTAATCAACTCAAGATCCAGTCCACCCCAAGTTCCTTCTCTATCAACACACGTAATCATAATTTCTCCAACACCCTGATTTTCTATTTCTTTAGCCCATTCAACAGCTGAGTATTTATGTTTTTGTGATGCTGATTTAGAAACAACTTCGTTTTTACCCCAAAAATTTTTCTTAACATCAATCACACCAACCACTGCTTGTGTACCATAAACTTTAGCAATTTCTGGAATTAAATTTTTATTGTGATGAGCCTCAGTATTTATAATTACTTTTTCTAAACCAATACTAAATATTTTTTTTGCTTGTTCAATGTTTTTTAAACCGCCACCATAAGCTAATGGCATAAAACATTCACTGGCTATTTCACTCAATAACTTATAATTTGGTTCTCTGTTTTGAGGTGTTGCCTCAATATCCAAAAAAATTAATTCATCTACCTCTTTCTCATTAAAAATGCGAACGGTATTAATAGGATCGCCAACATATTTTGGGTTTTTAAAATTTACCGTTTTTACTAAACCATCTCCTTTTAGCAATAAACAAGGTATATAGCGTGTGAATAGCATTTTAAATTTTTGAAAAATTAGTTAATAAATGCATTCCGAACTTATGACTTTTTTCGGGATGAAATTGAGCGCCGTATACATTTTCATTTTGAATAGCAGAATCAAATTCTCCTCCGTAATCTGTTCTCAATATAGAATTTTTATTGTCATCGCATTGAACTTTATAGGAATGCACGAAATAAAAACGATACACTTCAGTAAAATCTTTTGTCAATTGACTCTCTGTATTTTTCCGAACCAAATTCCAGCCCATATGTGGGATCTTTAAATTCTGTGCTTCTTCGAATTTAAATTTAATTGTTTTTGCAGGTACCAGATCCAAACCATTTAAAATACCCTCCTCGCTACTTCTTGTTAGTAACTGCATTCCTAAACAAATACCAAGAAACGGAACCCTGTCAACTTTAGCCTTGTGAACTAAAACAGACCGTAAATTTAATTCATCAATCCTGGCAATAGCTGCATCAAAAGCACCAACGCCAGGCAATAAAATTTTTGTTGCCTGTTCAATTTCTTTAACATCTGAAGTAATCTTACATTCTGAACCAATACGCTTCAGCATATTCTTCACAGAACCTAAATTCCCCATTCCGTAATCAACAATTGTAATCATACCTTATACCTCAGATTTTGAGGTGTACTTAATGTAAAAACTCATTGGCACCAAACTCATTTTAGCTAAAACAAAAAATAAAGGGCGTAAGCGTTCAAACCTTTGTTTATAGGTTTTATAATCTTTGTATGATTTTCTGGGTCCCTTCATAATCTTATCAAACTCTTCCTCAGTAAAATTTAATCGCTTCTTAAAATAATCCAACAATTCAGGTTCAATATATGGTTCTTTTGAGTATTCACTTATTGCTTCCTCTCTTGTCATTAAACCAACGCGAACCGAAGCAGATAAACTATTATTACGCATATCAATTCCGAATTTTTTAGGAAAATAATAACTATGATTAAAAGCAGTCATTCTGTTTTCTAAATGGTGTCCTCCATAATACTGCCAATCAAATTCTTTTTCAAGAAAAGCTCGTGCATCCTGTTTAGAATAATCCATATACCAAAACGGACGAATTTTTTTAATTCGCTTCAACATTATCCACTTCATAAATGTCATAAACTCCATATTTGGAAATGTTTTCATTTTTACCTTTCCAAACTCTTTATGTACATTTTTTATATAGCCTCCATCCATATATGCATTTGCAAGTGGTGATACACCTTCGGCCATAAACGAATGACCTTCAATAATATATTTTACACCAAATTTACTTGCAGCTCTATACATGGTTTCAGATAAAGCAATATCTGTTGGCCCGTCAATCTCAGGAACGTTAGCTAAAAAAAAAGATTTAAAAATGTCATCTGATTCTTTGTTATCAACTACGTGAGTATACAAATCGACATTTATTTTTTTTAAAACCTTTTGTATATTTTCTGTTGCAATTGCAGTGTTCCAGGTGTTATCGTAATGCACAGCTAATGGTCTCAAGCCCCACTCTACCGCTTTTACAATTAAAAACGATGAATCCGTTCCCCCACTCACTCCAACTATACAGTCATATTTTTTTCCTTTACCGGCCTTCTTAATCTCATTTACGATTTCCTGAAGCTTTTTTTCTCCTTCGGGAGTAGCTGTTTGATATTGATTTTTTAGATCATCAATCATTTTACAATAGTTACACTCACCCTTTTCGTCAAAAACTATTCCCGATACTTTTTCATCGTAAATACATTTAGTGCAAATTTTTAACCCTGAAATATCCATAATTAATTATGTTTTATAAAATCATTTAATAATGTAATTTCAATTGGATAGGAAACTTTTTCTACAACTTTAGAATGGATGATCTTGCCAAAACTATGTGTGGCTATTAGTAAATGAGTAACAGGTTTAGCAACCAGATCATTCATGTTTTCAATAGTAACATTGTATCCATCATAATATTTATGATGTAAGCCTGAGTCGTCGTCAAAAAATCTGATTCGGTTACTATCTTTATACTTCGTCAAATAAGGTGCTACTCTTAAAGCAATATAAATTCCCAACACATTATTTTCGTCAGCTAAAATAGTATCAATGTAATCTGTTATTCTTTTCCTGAACAATTGATGTTCTGTTATAAAATTCTCAAATTTTTCAATACCAGATTTATCCTGATAATTTCCATCGCCATTTATCTTTCTTGCAGCACAATACAAAACCCCACCATGATTGGATTTTTGAACATCTAAAACCTCAAAACCGGCTTTGCTAACAGTATTTGCTAAGGACTCTTTATCAAAATAATTAATATGTTCATGAATCACCATCGAAATATCTCCTACTGCAAGGCACTCAGTATCATCTGGTACAGCAAACACAATCATTCCGTTATCAGTCAAATCTCTTTTATGTTCCTTTAAAAAATCAATGTGATTTTCAATATGTTCTAAAACATCATAATGAAAAATAATATCCACCTTTTCAAATGTTTGTTTAGTTGGGTAAAAATCTTTTATCACGTCATATTTAAACTCAACTCCTTTTGTAACTGCTATAGGACTTGGATCAACTCCCATAACTTCTAATCCCATGGCCCTGAATTTATTTAACATATAACCGCCACCGCATCCAACTTCAAGTATACGCTTCGCGTTTGGCAAATAATTGGTTACACTTTTGTTCACAAATTTCAAAACATCATTGCCATATCCTTCTGCTAAATCATGTCCTTCCTGAAGATATCCAACATTAAACTCTTCAAGATATATTTTCTCTAATGCATCTAGTATTACCTGATACTTTTTTTGACGAACAAGTTGTGTACTTTCTTCAAAAGTAAATTCGAATGGTAAAAAATTCGGCACCACATTAGTTGGCACATTTGGTTTGTCGGTAACTCTCCAATAAAATTGGATTTCACCTAAATTAAGCGTTTGATTCATGGTTATTTAATTTTAGATAAGTGTGTCTTAAAACATCTGTTTGAAAGAATA
>ERZ724520.222-NODE-222-length-29997-cov-6.106940_pt1 | contig 29997 bp, 28 predicted proteins | sample MGYA00376053_ERZ724520 | MGnify/ENA primary metagenome ERZ724520 (study PRJEB28724, sample SAMN07190886) | activated sludge metagenome | isolation source: activated sludge of sewage treatment plant in Hong Hong | place: USA: Christiansburg, Virginia | collected...
ATTTCACTTTCACTAAATTGTTCAAAGAACTTATCATTCACTTCAAATTCAAATTGGTGTTCGCCAAACGATAATCCGCCAAACTGTATTTTGTACTGACTCTTACCCATAACTAATTCCAAAATGGACGGCAAATATACACTTTTTTTTTATTTTATAAACTTTTCAACAAAAAAATGTGCTTTCTAACAAAATTTCTTAAAAATTACTCCTAACCAAGCATTTAGGAATAGACCATTTACCAATATAAAACTTCAAATTTATTGGCTCATTATTGCAATTTACATAAGAATTTTCACTATTTCGCTTTAAATAAAAGGCTTTCCCGCTAATAATTTGGTTTATTACCTCTAGTTTTAATTCATTTATACTTAGTTTTTTATGGTTTTTACCTATTTCAAATCCAAGTTCATTATTTAATAAATCCATTTCACAGGATAAACTATCGGCCCTTTCCCCAAATTCTAGTTTGTTTTTATAAAAAAGCCTTTTATTTCCTTTTTCGTGTGCAATGCCAAGTTTTCTTAGCTTTTTAGTATTTATATTTTTAGTCAAAAGCGCCATTGTAAAAACATGTCTAAAAGCATCTAATTTCCCACCATATTCAAGTGTATCAAGTGTTTTAGCTGTTTTTACTTCTTGGTAAATCTTCATGGCCACTTTAAGTTCTTTTTTTATTTTAATGGATGAAAATGGATGCAAAACAGCCCATTGTAAATCAAATTTGCTTATTTGATGTTGTGCCTTGGAGGAAAAACTTATGCAACAGCATATGTATAATACACTTAGAACCTTAATATAGCAGTGTTTTAACATAAAATTGTTAGCAATAGAATTTTTAATATGCTAAATTAATCAATCCATTTTATAACTTTGTAATTAAATGGATTTTAAGAATGATATAGCTAAAGGGTTTTTTACCAAGCAAGAAATTGGTGGTGCTGAAAGCATTAACGACTTGCGTGATAAAGAATTTAGTGGAAAAACGCTTACCGCAGAGGAGCGTTATGCCTTAGCTAATTTTGATAAATACCGTTTATCTGTATTAAATGCTCAAGAAAACGAAGAGCAATTCCATTACCATTACCGTCAAATACAGGTAATTTCTAATTTAGGAGATTGGAGAGAGTTTCTAAAAGACGAATATTCTAAGTAATAATTAGGATTAGTATTTTTAAGAACACTTCTTTGTCATTTTTTTGATAAAATTTTGTACGTTTGTCAAAACAAAATCAACTATTATGTACGCAAAAACCTTAGGTCAATTTATAATTGAAAAACAAAACGATTTTCCATTTGCTAAAGGCGAGTTATCTCGTTTATTACGTGATATTGCAATTGCAGCTAAAATTGTAAATCGTGAAGTAACTAAGGCTGGTTTAGTAGAAATATTAGGAGAAACTGGGGACACAAACGTACAAGGCGAAAGAGTTAAGAAACTTGACATATTTGCTAATGACCAATTTATTGCTGCATTAAAAGCAGGTGGTGAATGTTGTGCCATTGCAAGTGAAGAAAATGAAGACATTATTACTATTGATTCTGATATTTCTAAAAATGCACGTTATGTAGTTGCAATGGATCCTTTGGATGGTTCATCAAATATTGATGTAAACGTTTCTATCGGTACTATTTTTTCTATTTACAGAAGAACAAGTTTAAATGGCCCTGGTACTTATGAAGATTTTATGCAACGTGGAACAGAGCAGGTAGCAGCAGGATATATTATTTATGGTTCTTCTGCTATGTTGGTTTATACAACTGGTAAAGGTGTAAATGGATTTACATTAGACCCAAGTATTGGAGAGTTTTGTTTATCACATCCAAATATGCAAATGCCAAAAGAAGGCAAAACCTATTCAATAAACGAAGGAAATTATTTGCATTTCCCTGATGGTGTTAAAAAATACATTAAATATTGCCAAGAGGAAGACAAAGAGACTAACCGCCCTTATAGCAGCCGTTACATTGGTTCGGGCGTTGCTGATATACACAGAAATTTAATTACAGGGGGAATCTATATTTATCCTAAAACAACAAAATCTCCAAAAGGAAAATTAAGATTATTGTACGAGTGCAACCCTTTAGCATTTATAATTGAACAGGCAGGTGGTACAGCTACTGATGGTTATAAAAGAATTATGGATTTAGATATTTCTGAATTGCACCAACGTACTCCTTTGTTTTTGGGTTCAACAGATATGATGCAAAAAGCAATGGAATTTATGGAGAAGTATAAAGAGGCTTCTGTATAAAATAAGCACTTCACATTTTTTGAAAGTAAGTTTAGTATTTTTGTTAAAATTTGGTTTTTTTAATTATCTTAGCCTATAATGGCAGCAATTAATATTCCTGAAACAGAAATAAAAGATGCGTTTTACAAGTCAACAGAACGTTTTCATTTTGTGGCTTGTATAGTTGGTATTGTATTAAACTTAGTTTGGTTTATTAGTGATTATTTTGTTATTCCAGAGTATTGGCTTCCTTTTTTAACATTTAGAGTAACCGTTTCTGTTATTTCTGCGCTCAGTTTAATTTTAAAAAACACTTTTAAAATTAGCATTTACACATGCGTATTTATTTTGGTGCTTGGTATAAGTATTCAAAATGCTTATATGTGGAGTGTAATGGATTTAGAGCATTTTCAAAAACACACCTTAGCCTATATTGTATTATTTATAGGTGTTGGTATGCTGGTGCTTTGGGACATAAAACTTTCTATTTTTATTTCTATTGCAACTCTAGTTAGTAATATCATTTTTTATAAATTAAATAGTCAATTAACAATAAATGAGTTTTTAATAAATGGTGGGTTGCTCACTTTATCAGTAGTTATATTCACTATATTTTTAATTAGATCGAGGTACAGATTAACACTTAATGAAATTAGGAGTAGGTTAGAACTTGCTAAATCAAAAGAAATTATTGAACAAAAACACGAGGAAGTTTTACATCAAAAAAAAGAAATTACAGATAGTATAAATTATGCTCAAAGTATTCAAAGGGCTTTTTTGCCTTCAGAGGCACAATTTAACTCGCACTTTAAAGATAGTTTTGTTTTCTTTAACCCAAAAGATATTGTAAGTGGTGATTTTTATTGGATAAGTAATAAAAAAGACAAACTCTTTTATGCCACTGCCGATTGCACTGGACATGGCGTTCCGGGTGGTTTTATGACCATGCTCGGTTTATCTTTTTTAGAAGATGTAATTGACAGTAAAGGAATTGAGGACCCAGCAGTGGTTTTAAATTTAATTAGAGATAAGATAGTAAATACTTTAAAACAGACTGGTAATGTTGGGGAGAATAAAGACGGAATGGACATTACCGTTTGCTGTATTGATAAAATTACTAATAAATTGACTTTTGCATCTGCTAATAATTCTTTGTATTTAGTAAGGGATGGGGAATTGCGTACTTATAAAGGTGATAAGCAACCTTGCGGATTTTATCATGAAAACAAACCTTTTACCTTGCAAAGTGTTGATTTAATGAAAGGAGATTGCATTTATACATTTACTGATGGATACGCGGACCAATTTGGAGGACCAAAAGGAAAGAAGTTTAGATACAAACAATTGGAAGATTTATTGGTAGCAAATACTAAATTGAGTTTTGCGGAACAAAAAACAGTGCTATCAAATGCAATAAACGAATGGAAGGGTGATTTAGACCAGGTAGATGATATGTTAGTTATAGGAGCTTTAATTAGTTAAGATTTTTTGCTCAATAGAATTAAAGTTATAAATTTGATATAAAATAAATAGAAATGAAAGTTGTTTTATTTACATATGTTTTTTTATTTGTAAGCTTGTTTAAATTGCATGCTGCACAAACAAGCAAACAACAACCTACAGATTGTGTTAAGCAACCTCAAATTGTAAGTAAAATTGCAACTAAGCAAACTGAAAAGCAAAAGCCTGCTTCTGTTGTAAAAAACGTAAAAGTGGTTAAGCCTGCCTCAGCCATTCCACATTTTTCTTTGTTTAATGTAATTAATTTCTTTTATACTAAAGACACTTTAGATAATTTACATGTAATGTAAGTTAAGATTATTTCAAATCAAAAAGGCTGTTTACGCCAATGTATCTGTCAACTGTAAAGCCTTCTGCATAATCAACATTTATTGCTCTTCCAAACACGCTTGCTTTTGCATTTATGTATTCCATAAAATTTTTGCTAGATATTGGTGTTTGTGGTTCTTTTGAGTTTGGGTCGTAAAACTGTGATGAATAAGCCATAATGGATTCCATCTTTTTGTCATTGTATTTAGTAATATCTATAACAAAATCTGGCTTTATAAATTGATCTTGTATATAGTGGTATAGTGCTTTAGGTCTCCAGGCATTTTGTTTAGTGTCGTTATGTAGAGTTTCAATTTTTATTAAACCACTATAAAAACATGCATCTGAAGTTAGTTTAGAAGCTCTGCCGTGGTCTGGGTGCCTATCATTTATAGCATTGCATAAAACAATTTCGGGTTGGTATTTGCGAATAACTTCTATTATTTTTCTTTGGTTGGTTTCATTATTTTCAAAAAAGCCATCTGCCATATCTAGTTGTTCTCTTACACTTACACCAAGTATTTGAGCAGCTTTTGTAGCTTCTTGTGTTCTTATTTGAGCATTGCCTCTAGTGCCAAGCTCACCAAGACTTAAATCAAGTATGCCAACAGTTTTACCTTGTTCAATATGTTTTAAAATTGTTCCAGCACACGATAATTCTACATCATCTGGGTGAATTCCTATTGCTAAAATATCTAATTTCATAAGTTTAAATTATTATTTTTAGTTGTCATATGGTATAGCCTGTTTAATCATTAGTGTTTGTGTTCTGCAAACATGGCTATTTCATAAGTTTAAATTATTATTTTTAGTTGTCATATGGTATAGCCTGTTTAATCATTAGTGTTTATACTTGAGTTAAACATGGCTATTTCATTTATTTGTGAGTTTTGTTTTGTTATATAAATCTACTACTTCATTTACAAAAATAGACCAATCGTATTTTTTCTTTTCTTGTTTCATGCCTTCGGCAAAAGCAACTTCTTTGTTATTTGTAAAATAATCGCTAATGTGTTTTGCAATATCTTGTGCATTTGGTTCCACAACATAACCAGCAATTTGATGCGGTATAATTTCACCTAGTCCACCAACGTTAGTTACTAATGTTGGCACTTCAAAGTGAAAAGAAACCTGTGTAACTCCGCTTTGGGTGGCTGTTCTGTATGGTAGTGCTACTAAATTTGCTGCCGAAAAATAAAGTTTAACATCTTCATTAGGGATAAACTTATCTAATAAAATTACTTGATTTTGAATTTGGTATTTATCAATTAAATCTAAGTAAGGCTGTTTGTCTTCATAAAATTCGCCAGCAATAATAAGTTTGGTATTTTGTAAATGTTTTAATTGCGCAAAAGCTTCTAATAATAAATCTAAACCTTTGTATTTTCTTATTAATCCAAAAAATAAAACAATATTGTCGTTTTGGTTTAATTGTAATTGATTACGAGCATCTTGTTTACTTAACTTTTCACCAAAAGAAGTGTATAGTGGATGAAGAAGGTATTTTTTATTATTGGTTGAAATAAGTTTATTTAAATCGGCCATAACAGCCATGCTCATGGTAATAAAACCATCACACCCTTTTACAAAATAGGTAGAAAGAAGTTTGTCGCCAATACGTTTTTCGTGAGGAATAATATTATCTGTAATGGCTAAAACTTTTATGCCACGCTTTTTTACAAGTCGGGCAATAGTTCCTAAAGCGGGCCCCATAAATGGAATCCAAAAACGGAAAATGATAAAATCGGGTTTTTGTTTTTTAATAAATGAGGCTGTTTTAAACCACGAAAAAGGATTTACTGAATTTATTAATGTATGTATTGTTATGTTTTTAGGAGGCGTACCATTTACATGATATTGGGTACTACCAGGAAATAGGAAATTTGGATATTGTAAACTGTATGAGATAATTTCGCATTGGTGTCCTTGTTTATTTAATGCTTCGCAAAACAATTCATCAAAGCTGGCTAAACCACCTCTTAATGGGTATGCTGGACCTATAATAAAAACTTTTGCCATTTATTGTTTGTATAATTTCATTTATTCAATAATTAACTTAATCTCCTCCGCCACAGCCACCACAACCACCGCCACAAGAACTTCCACAACTAGAGCCGCAACTAGAACCACATGAACTTCCACCACTTGACCCGGAGTTTTTATTTTCTACATAATTTACTAAAGGTAAGAAGGAAGCTGTATACATTGATTCTCTGAATATAAAATATTCCCAAGCCCAATTTTCTTTTCTTTTTGAATTTGTAATAAGAGTGTGCTTATAGTAATTTGTTAAAGTCTGTCTACTAATCATTGAGTATAAAAAGTATATAAAAGCAGATGAAATAATTATCATTACAAGAATTATGAAAAACAGAAACCCAATTTGTTTTTCTCTCATAATACCATTTGTTAATCTCAAAAAATTAAATAAAATTATAAAGCTTAAAATAGATACATTTACAATTAACACTTTAGAAAACACTTTTGATTTTTCAAAATATTTTTCAAGAGAATCCATTGCAGTTTTAATATTCATATAATTTGAGCGATGAATAACCTTACTTAGTAACTCAGGATAAAAAATCCCCTCATTACTAATGTATTCTAAAACAGGTTCATTAGATATCTCTGTTGGAGTCAAATTTATTGATCTTGCAATTTTAAAATCTTCTTTTACATATATTTTTTGTTTTAGTATTAAATTATTTATTACCGCATGTATTACTGGAATTAATTTTTTTGATTTTAAATAAATTAATTCCAATGGCGTAAGTTTAAATAAAAAGCAGTTTTTATCTAAACCTAAAATAATGGATTGTGTTTTTCTTACATTGTAATTATGCAGAATTATTAGGGTTGCTATAAATATTAAAACATCAACACCTAAAAAAGTAAAACTATCAACGGTAATTATAAAACTGCGGGTAATTAAATAAAGGGGATAATACAATACGATTAGTAATAATAATAAAAAAACCAGTTTGCTTCTAAATTTGTATTTAGCTTTTTCTAAATTGAGTTGATCAAACAAATCGTTTTTTATCCAATAAGCAACTGGTTGATTTCCAAAAACCTTCTCGTATTCAGTTTTGGTTTTTTCTTTAGCCGACCTAAATGTTTTTATATCTGAATCAGAAAAATTAGAAGGAACGTGTTCAATTTTTTTGCCTAGTAATTCGCAAAAATCGTTATATGATCTAGAATAGGTTAAATGCAAATGCCACACTTGGTCTACAATTCGTGAGGGAGAAACCATGAAATTGCAAGTAGCTGCTAAAAACATAAATTTTTTGTATTCAACAATTGCTTCTTTTGTAAATTCATAAGGCCAATTATTTTCTCTTGCTAATTTTAAAGAAAATCCATTGCCATTTGATGTTGCATTAATATCAAACTTTTCTATTTTTTTCCAAAGCTCAGGTTGTTGCATACAGTTATAATTTTCTTTTTTCCCAATTTTCTTTTTTTACTTCGTATAAAAAATTTAAACGATTTGCTTCGCCTACATAAGCCATTTCAAATTCTTTTATTTTAATTGCGCCTAATTTTTCTACAGCTTTTTGCGAGCGATAGTTAGTTGCTCCAACGTGCAAAAAAACAGTATTAAAATAGGTAAATGCATAATTGAGCATTAGATCTTTAAGAAAACTATTATATCCTTTACCCCAATGTGAGCGAGATATAAAAGTGTATCCAATTGCAATAGATTTATCTTGTTCATTAAAATCGTAATACCTACTAGTTCCAATTGGTAATTTGTTTTTTTTATCAATAACAATAAATGCTCCTTTAGATTCTATTGCTCCTTTAAAGACCACTTCAAATACTTCTTTTTTATACCTGTCTTTATTAGGGTGTTGCTCCCAAAGTAAAGGATCAGAAGCAATTTCAAATAAGGCTTCAAAATCACTTGCCTTAAGCGGTAATAATTGAATTAACTCGTTTTCAAGGTATGTAGGCTGAAGATTAAAACTCATTTAATTTTTTTTACCAACTACCAATTCAATTAAATCTTTTTCTTGAAAATATTTATTGGCTAAGTCTTTTATGTCTTGAGGGCTAATGCTTTTTACAGCATCAAAATATTTTTCAAAGTAAGAATAATCTAATCCAAATTCCCAAATTGCTTTAAACTTATCTGCTAATGCGTAAGGGCCATCAACACTTCGTAAAAACTGACCTAATACATAATTACGAACGGTTTCTAATTCATCTTCATCTACAAGTGTAGTTCTCAGTAAATCAATTTCTTTGTAAATTTCGGTTAAAGTTTGGTTAGTTACATCAGTGCCCACTTCGGTAGAAATAAAAAAGTAACCTGCATTTACAAGTGATGATAATCCAGAACCAATTCCATAAGTATAACCTTTGTCTTCGCGTATGTTAGCCATTAAACGCGAACCAAAATAACCACCTAAAATTGTATTTAACACCTGAAATTTAAAGTAATCGGGATGCGTTTTATTAAACAAAATTCTTCCAACTCTAACAGCAGATTGAATAGCGTCAGGTTTTTCGATAAAATGTTTTTGAATAGTTGTGGTGTTTAAGATAGTGGTAGGTTGTTTAATTTCTGAAACAGTTCCCCAAGTTGTTTTGCCGAAAAAATTATTTAAAACAGTTATTAAATTTTCATCCAGTTTACCAGAGGCAATAATAGTGCAGTTTGCAGAGTGGTAGTGCGATTTGTAAAATTGAAAGATAGTATCAATAGATAGTTTGTCAAAATCCTCATCTTTTACTTCAACACCGTATGGGTGTTTTTCGCCAAAGAGTAATTCAGTAAATTTTCTTCGAGCTAAAACATTTACTTTTTGCGAATTTACTAAGTGCTTTTGTTTTTTGTTTGATATATAGATTTCAAATTCATCTTTCGGAAAAGTGGGGCATTTGATAATTTCTTCTACGTAGAGCAAACTTTTTTCAACGTATTTATTTAAGCTAAATAGCGCTAGGGTTGCATAATCTTGGTCAACAGCACATTCAAAAAAAGAACCATAAAAATCGATCCCATCAGAAATTTGATTTGCAGAATAACTTTTAGTGCCTGTTTCTAATAAATTATTTGCAGCAGAAGCAAGCAGGGGCTGTGATTGATAATACATTCCGGCTTTAAAAATAAATTCAATTTTAGTTAGTTCTTGCGAACCGCTATTTAATGTATATACTTTTATACCATTGTCAAGTGTGTGTAATGTTGCTTGAGTAATGTCAATTTTATCAATTGTTTTAAAATCAGGAGCTTGTTTTCTGTTTAAGTTCATGGCATTAAATTTAATGAGAAAAATGGGTTTTAACCAATTTATATTAGCAAAAACAAGTTTTTTAAAAACGTTAAAGCTTATCTTTTAAGTTTAACAATTCTTGTTTTATGCTTTTTAATTTAGCAATAACTTCTGCGTTTTTTTGATCGCTGTCTTTTAAACCACCTTTTAGTTTGTCTTTAGCGCCTTGCAGGGTGTAACCTTTTTCCTTAACAAAATGGAAAATAAGTTTAAAATTTTCAATGTCTTTTTTGGTAAATAATCGATTTCCTTTTTTGTTTTTTGAAGGAGTAATAACGTCGAATTCTTTTTCCCAAAAGCGAATTAGAGATGTATTTACATCAAACATTTCAGCAACTTCGCCAATGGAATAAAATAATTTTTCGGTTTCTTTTTCGAGTACAGCCATTTTTCAAATATAAATAAGAAATTCTCTTTTTGCAGTTTGGTTTTTCAACAAAAGAAGCCTTCAATTAACAAACCGTGCTAGAAAGTGAGTATTGATGGTTTGAAAAACTATAGAATAGCCATAATTTGATTTTGTTGATTGAGAGTTCTAAAAATTGATATTTCCTTGAAACCAGCACATTGGTATTAATATTAGATTGATTTGATTTTCAGTTTGTTTAAAACAGCACCATTCCTTTGATAAAAAGTACATTTTATGATGAAATACGCTAAAAAATTAGGCAAAATCATTGATATTTTACTAAAAATCAGTATTTTTACACCCCTTATAAAAATTTTAATTCATACAAAATGAACATATCAAAAAAAGACATTAATGCATTAAATGCAGAACTAAGTATTACTTTATCTCCAGCAGATTACGAAACTAAAGTTGAATCAGCTATTAAAAAAGTTCAAAAACAAGCTGCTTTACCTGGTTTTAGAGCTGGAAAAGTACCAGTAGGTTTAATTAAAAAACAATATGGTAAAGGAATTTTAGTTGAAGAAATTAATAAAATTTTAAATACAACTTTACAAACATACATTACTGAAAACAATATTGAAATCTTAGGAAATCCAATGCCTAAAGAAGACAATATCATCGATTTTGATAAACAAACAGAATGGACTTTTAATTACGATTTAGGTTTAAGTCCTCAGTTTGACGTGAAATTAGACAACTCTCAATCATTTGAATATAACGTTGTTAAAATTGATGACGAGTTAGTAGAAAAATATTTGAAAGATGTAAAACGTAATTACGGTAAACCATCTAACCCTGATGTTGCTACTGAAAAAGATGTGTTGTATATTGATATTGTTGAATTAGATGCTGATAACAACATTGTTGCTGGTGGAGTTTTTAAATCAACAAGCATTGGTATTGATAGATTAAAAAATGAAGCAGCAAAAGCAAAATTAGTTGGTGCTACTAAAGAATCAAAAATTGTAATTAACGCTAATGAATTGTATGATTCTGCAGTTGATAAATCTATATCATTAGGTATTGATAAAGAATTTGCAGAAAGCTTTAGTGCTAATTTACAATTAACTGTGCGTAACATTGCTCGTATGGAAGATGCAGAGTTAAACCAAGAATTATTTGATAAATTGTATGGTGCTGGAAACGTAAATTCATTAGAAGAGTTTAAAGAAAAGATTAAAGGTGAATTAGCTATCATGTTTGCACAAGATACAGATCGTAAATTTGTTGAGGTTGTAGAAAAAACATTGGTTGAAAAATTAAACATTGGTTTACCTGATGAATTCTTAAAACGTTGGTTAATGGCAGTAAATGAAAAACCATTAACTAAAGAGCAACTAGATAGCGAATATCCAGCTTATGCAAATTCAATGAAATGGAAATTAATTGAAAACAAAATTATAAAAGGTAACAATATTACTGTTGCAATTGATGAGGCTAAAGCTGAGGCAAGTAATTATGTGCGTTCTCAATTCGCTCGTTACGGACAAACTCCTGATGAGACTGAAGTTGCAAAAATTGCAGATTCTATTTTAGCAAAACAAGAAGAAGCTCAAAAAATATTTGAAGGATTGTATAGCAAAAAAGTATTAGATGTATTAAAAACTAACTGTAAGTTAGAAACTAAAGAAGTTAGCTATAACGAGTTTTTTGGAATTTCGAATTAAACAAATTGTCCCATTAACTGTTAATTAGCTATTATGCAAGGCGTATTTATTACCAAAGCTTCAAAATTTTTACCCAACGACCCCATTTCAAATGATGAAATGGAGTCGTATTTGGGTATGATTGATGGAGTTCCTTCAAAAGGAAAAGGGTTAACCTTGCGTAATAACGGAATTAAAACACGTTATTATTCAATAGATAAACAAGGAAATTCTACACATTCTAACGCTCAAATGACTGCATTAGCCATTGAGCAATTAATGGATGAAGAGGTTTCTAAAAAAGACATAGAATTACTGGCTTGTGGCACAACGTCGCCAGATAATCTTTTGCCTTCGCACGCTGTAATGGTTCATGGAGAATTAAAGTGTGGTCCTGTTGAATTAATATCACCAAGTGGTGCTTGTTGCGCAAGTATGCAAGCTTTAAAATTTGGGTATAATTCTATTTTGGCTGGTAGCACAACAAATGCTGTTGTTACTGGGTCAGAAAAACTTTCTTCCTTAATGTTGGCAGAACATTTTGAAAAGGAAACAGAACGACTGTTAGAAATGGATAAAAATCCAATCATTTCTTTTGAAAAGGATTTTTTACGTTGGATGTTATCGGATGGAGCAAGTGCTTTATTATTAGAAAACAAGCCTCGTATAAATTCTGTTTCATTAAAAATTGAGTGGTTAGAAATAAAATCATACGCAAATCAGCTTGAAACATGCATGTATGCAGGTGCTGATAAAAACGAAGATGGAACTACAACTGGTTGGAAAGAATATTCATCAGATGCATGGTTAGATAAATCAATATTTGCCTTTAAACAAGACGTTAAATTACTTGGAAGAGAAATTGTGCCAATTGGAACAAAGTATTTAAAAGAGATTTTAGATAAAAAAGAATTTGATATAAATACCATTAGTTATTTTTTACCGCATTTATCATCTGAAGTATTTAGGGGCAAAATTGCAGAAGAGATTGTAAAGTATGACATTAATATTCCACAAGAAAAGTGGTTTACAAATTTAACTCGAATTGGAAATGTGGGTTCTGGTTCAATATTTTTAATGGTAGAAGAATTAATGAATTCTGGGAAATTAAAAGCTGGCGAAAAAATATTGTTAATGGTTCCTGAAAGCGCACGTTTTTCATACGCATACTGCTTATTAACTGTTTGTTAGGAAAACAGTTAAGTTTTTTAAAAAGGATATCCTATACCAAAATTTAAAATTGAAGATTCTCTAAGGGTTTGTTTACCTAATACTAAGCGTTTCCCTAAATCATATTGAGGGTCGTGTACTTTAATGGCAGCATCTAATCGTAAGATAAAGAAGCTAAAATCATATCTTAAACCAAAACCACTACCTACACCAAATTCAGTATAAAATTTTGAAACTTTGAATTCTCCATTGGGTTTAGCTGTATTTGGTTGTAAAAGCCAAATATTTCCTGCGTCTACAAACCAAGCTCCAAAAAACGATTTAAAAATATGAAAACGGTATTCAATATTACTTTCTATTTGAATATCTCCGATTTTATCGTATTTACTATCGGTTTCTGAGGTTTTGTAACCACCAGGACCAAGCGTTCTTGCTCGCCATGCTCTAATACTGTTTGGACCACCACTAAAAAAGCTTTGTTCATATGGCAAGCTAGATAAGTTTGTTAATGGTTTTCCAATTCCACCAGCAAGCCTATAAACCAATTTACTTTGTTTTCGTATTTTAAAGTAAAAACGATAGTCAACGTCCAGCTTAACAAATTGCGAAAATGGAATTCCAAATATATTATATCTTCCAAGAGTATCTTTTGGTTGACTCGTTGCATTGTACATTCCTCTTAATATATTGCCAGATGAACTTATCGTCATTTTTAAATACATTAAGTTTTTACTCTTAGAAATATTTTGGTTGTTGTATGTTGCAGATATTTTTGAAAGTGTAGTTAAGTGGTCGCTAAACGAGTTTAATAAAAACAAATCGTTTAATGCTAATAGTTCGCTTTTAAATGAACCAAATAATTTTGCTTTTACTAGGTAAGTTTCAAATGGTGTAACATCATAAGAAAAAAGACCTTTAGTGTTGTTAAATTTAAAACCATATGAAATTGTAGAAATGGTTCTGGCAAATTCGGGACGAGATTGGTAATTTAAAGAAAGGTTTAAAATGGTTTTTGGTTGAGAGAAATAACGCTTTTCGCCGTTTGTTTTTTTATAGTAAAACAAGGTAAAAGGGAACAAGGGTTTAGGAAAAAACACATTTAAAGATGGTCCAAACTGTAAGGTATTAAAGGTTTTTTGAACATTAGTGAGGTTAGTAGATTGTGTGGTATTAAATTGTTTTTGTGCTGTTAAAGAACCGTTGAGTTTTAATTCGACAAGCTCTGCCCCTTTAAATGTGTTTTTATTTTGAAACACCAAACTACCTGCAATACCTAAGTTACCAGAAGTGTTTGTTCCTTCGCTTTCTATAGTTACCGATTGTTTTACAACTGGTTGGCAAACAATGTAGCAGTCTAGCTTATCTGATGCATAAGGGTTTTTTACAAATTGTAAGAATACGCTTTTAAATACTTTTAAGTTTGTAAGCCCTTTATAAGTTTGCTCTGCAAGGTTTTTTTGATATAATTGTCCTTCATATAAAACCACATCGCGAGTAAGGTCTTTTAATCTAAATTTTAGTTTATTGTTATGTAAAATTTTAATATCATTATATATTATAGTGTCTTTCATATACACATCATTAAGCCTTCCTCTAAAATCGGTTATGGTTTCGGGTATAATATAAACGTTTTGAATAGTAAAACGAGGGTGGTTGAGGTATATTAATGAATCATTAAGCTCGTTGTATTTCTGAGAGAATTTTTTTAATTCAATGGTAAGGTTTACTTTATTACCCACTAAATTACTATCAACTTTAAAATGTATGTATTCTTGAGCAAAGTAGTAATAACCATCATTTAAGAGGTTTTCAGTAATTCTATCCCTTTCTGCTTGCAACTCATCTTCATTATAGACTTTATTGGGTTTAATAATGCAATTTGACGAATCATTAAGTATAAAATATTCGATTAATGGGTCTTCAACATTGTAATTAATTTGGTTTATAGTGTAGGGTATAGATTTAGAAATATTATAATATGTTCTTGATCTTTTTTGTTTTTTATGAAGCACTACACTATCAGTAACTATAGAGTTAAAATAACCTCTAGAAAAAACAAATTTTTGTAATTGATGTTTTGTTATTTTAGTAAGCGAAGAATCGAGCAGCACAGGAGCTTCACCAGCATCAAGTAAGCTTTCTCTAAAGGTTAGTTTTTCTTTGTTTTTTAATCTAACTTTTTTCGTTTTTTTCCCTTTGGCTGTTCTTTTTTCGTTTTTTTCGTTATTACGCTCAATACGTTTGTCGTTTATCCTATCATACCTTAAATTTCGTTTTACTTTGTAGGCAATCATTTTTTCTTGATTTACCTGAAAATACAACCACAAATTAAATGGGACAAGTTTTAAAATTTTTCTGTTGGGCTTTTGTCTTAAAAAGGCTTCAAGCTCACCATTATCAATGTTAGTTCCGTTGCGTTTAATTTGATTTTTCTCAACAAGGTATTCGTTTTCGGCAATGTGTTTGTTTATATTACAAGAACCAAGAAAAATGCATATAAGTGATGTTAAAGCGTATTTACTCGCACTCAGATAAATTGATTTTTTTTGAATATAAAACTTAAAGCTCAAAAGGTTTAATTACATTTATAGCGTACTAATTTAGCTTTAAATTATGATTAGTAAAAACCATATAAAACATATTCAATTATTACACTCTAAAAAACATAGGGAAGAAGAATCCTTGTTTATTGTTGAAGGAATAAAAGTTGTATCAGAATTTATAAATAGTGATAGTTTTTTGGTTGAAGAAGTTTTGGCATTGCCAGAATTTATTGACAAACACAAGACTGTTTTAAGCAATAAGCAAATTAAGTTTTCTGAAATATCTGAGGATGAACTAAAGAAAATAAGTACTCAGCAGTCGCCAAATCAGGTTTTAGCAATTGTAAATAGTAAGAATTTGACAAATTTGCGAGACGTTTCAAATGAATTAAGCCTTTTTTTAGATGATATTCGCGATCCTGGAAATCTTGGCACCATTATAAGAATTGCCGATTGGTTTGGAATTAAGGAGGTGTTTTGTTCTAAGCAATGTACCGAGTTATATAACCCTAAAACAATACAAGCCACAATGGGGGCAATTTTGCGTGTAAACGTAAATTATGTTGATTTTTTAGATTTAAAGTCTAAAAACCCTACTACAGCAATTTATGGCGCAGTATTAAAGGGCGAAACAATTTACACAAGCCAATTAAAAAATGGAATAATTATTATTGGCAACGAAGCTAATGGCATTTCTGATGAGGTATTAAAACTCGTAAGTCATCCTATTACTATTCCATCTTCTGCTAATAATGGCAGCGAATCTTTAAATGCGGCCAATGCATGTGCTATAATATGCAGTGAGTTTCACCGACAGTTAAATTTTAAGTAATTGAAAATGCTTGATTTTAGTATTGAAGTTTTTAAATGAATAAAAATTAATTAGTTTTACATTTACTAAAAATGGCTTTAAATCTTAATTATACTACTTATGGCAATCAATCAAATTTGGCTGATGCTATTGTAATTAATTTTTGTGAAGATCGAATGTGGGTTTGTGAGTTTGACAGCACTTTATTTATGCCACTTTTTATTTCTTCTTATACCATTTCTCAAGCTAATTTAAACCAAGAAATTTTAAAAGCTTTTAATTATTTTCAATTAGATAAGAAAAAGTACAATGCAGTTTATGTTAATTATTTTTCGGCAAACTTTACACTTTGCCCAAATGCATTTTATGATGAAGAAAATAAAAAGAACTTATTGGAATTTAATTGCGGGAAAATCGAAAATCAGTTAGTGTTAACAAATGATGTTTCTACTTCTATTAAGTTAATTTATAGTATTCCTGAAACATTGAAGTCATTGTTAAATCAAACTTTTCCAAATCACCATTTAAAACATTCGAGTTGTGTATTATCGCAATTGATGTTAACTTCAAAAGAGTTCATTAGAGATACTATTTTATTATCTGTTAATGATTCACATGTTGAACTGGTTGTAAAAAAAGATCAGCAGTTAATTATGGCAAATCAATTTGCTGTAAAAACTGAGCAAGATGTGTTGTATTATTTGCTTTTTTTAATTGAGCAATATCAGTTTGATACCAAAACGGTTTCGGTTGCAATAATTGGAAACATTGGAGTTGACTCTGAATTATACAGTATATTAAAAAAATACATTAGAAATATTAGATTGGCTTCTGGCCATAAGAACTTAAATTATGGCAGTATAACTGGCATGCCACAACATTTTAATTTTACTTTACTAAACCGTTTGTTTTGCGAATAATAGGAGGAATACACAAAGGGAAGGTTTTGAACGCCCCTAAAAACTTGCCAGTAAGGCCTACAACCGACTTTGCAAAGGAAGCATTATTTAATATTTTAAATAATAAACTAGATTTTGAGGAAATTAATGTACTTGATTTATTTTGTGGTACTGGAAATATTTCATTTGAATTTGCATCTCGAGGAGTTAAAAAGGTTGTTTCTATTGATAAACATACACCCTGCGTTTCATTTGTTAAAGATACAGCAAAACAGTTGGCTTTAAAAAATGTATTTACTGATAGAGCCGATGTGTTTACCTACCTAAATAAAACAAACAGCACTTACGATTTAATTTTTGCTGATCCTCCATATGAACTGCCTAATATCAATGATATTTACACCTTAGTATTTGAAAAAAATTGCTTAGCCGAAAATGGTGTTTTAATTATTGAGCATGGTCCTAAGACAAGTTTTGCTGATAAACCATTTTATAAAGAAACTCGTAATTACGGTAACGTGCATTTTAGTTTTTTTGAAAAAAATCAGGATTAACATTCTTTAATACCTTATCAATGTAACTTTTTGTATTTTTAAACTTATAGTTAAAAATGAAAGTAGCCTTAATTATTTATAGTTTTATGGTGTGTGCAATTCAGTTGCATGCACAAAGCATTACTATTAAAGGAAAGGCTCACCCATCACACATTGGTAAAGAGGTTGTTTTAAGTGATTACATTGATTATTTAACCTATAATAGAGTAGTAGAATCAGTTGATACTGTTGACAAAAACGGTTATTTTGAATTTAATATACATAGTAACACTACAAAACCAATTAATATTAGCATTGAAAACTTAACAGGTAAATTATATATACAGCCAAATTATGTATATGGTATTTTTTTCCCAGGTAAGGATTCATTAAACAATAATCAAGAAGGTACAGAAACACCAGTAGATATTACTATTTACGGAAAGGACAGCACAGAGCTTAATGCTTTAATAATAGATTTTAATTCGCAATACAATAATTTATTTTTAAAAACACGTGATACGTATTTAACCCCCGCAAAAATTAATGCTTTGTTAGATACGTTTTTAATTGCTTCTAAAAAGAGGTATCAACATATTAAGAATCCCTATTTTAAAAAGTATGTAGAATATTCTTTTGCTAATTTTTATACAAATACTAGTAAAAACAAAACGTTTTTATACAATCAATTTATTTCTCATAAGCCTATATTGTATACTAATTATGAGTACATGAGTTTTTTTAATGCCTATTTTAAAGGCTATTTAAAAGATTTTGCTTCTACTAAAAACGGCGGTTCTATTTATAACAGCATTAATAATTATGGTGATTACCAAGATTTGAAACGAGAATTTAGTGGAGATAAAACCACTAAAAACGACACATTAAAAGAACTTCTATTATTAAAAGGATTAATGGATTTTTATTATAGTCCGGATATTAATCAGCAACAAGTAAAAGCAGTTTTAGAGCAATTGTATAGAGAAACGGTTATTGACGAACATAAAAAAATGTCATTAAATGCTTTGCAAAATTTTTATGATTTGCAAACAGGTGCAGATGCTCCAAACTTTAAGGCAAATGATTTAAAAGAAACTGTTTTTGAATTGAGCAGTTTAAAAGGCAAGTATGTTTATTTGAATTTCTTTTCAACCAAAAGCGAAGTGAGCCTTAAAGAAATGCAGAAGATAGTGGATTTAAAAAAGAAATTTAATGATAAAGTTACCTTTGTAAGTGTTTGTTTAGACGATAGTGTAAAAACGTATTTAGGGTATTTAAAATCAAACCCTAAACAAAATTGGATAATTCTACATCAAGCGAAAAACAGTACGGCAAAACAAGCTTATAAAGTAAAATCTTTATCGGGGTTTTATTTTATAAATAAGCAAATGCAGTTGGCACAATCTCCGGCATTGGCTCCAAGCGAGGGCATAGAATATAAGTTTAATGCATTGTTTAGGCCACGTAGTAAAAACACAATTCCAGGAATAAGGTAGTAATTAGACACTAATGTTAGACATTAGCAGTTATCATTTTGTTTTATCCATTTTATTTTAACTGCCGAAATTTTATCGAGTTCAAGCCTGTTATTTGGTTGAATTTCAAATCCACATTTTTCATAAAATTTTAATGGTGAAATATATGGTTGCCCATTTTTTTTCTTGTCATTGTTGTGGTCAATTACCCAACCATTTAAAATAACCTCAACTTGTTTGAGCTTATCAAGCATTTTTTTTCCTAAACCTTTTCCTTTTATTGTTTCAGATAAAATAATGGCAAACCATTTTTCATCATCTCTATCAAAAGTTATAGCCCAACCTAAAATTAAGTCTTTGCTATTTGTCAATAAAAAATGTTTAGGACTATTTAAGCTTTGAAGGTAATAGTCAAATTCAATCAAACTATTATAAGAAAGTTTTTCAGGGTACTCGTTATTCCACAACTCGAGCACTTGCTGTTTTGCTTGTTCGTTTAATTCACTCGTCTGTATAATTCTTAAACCCTTGATGATTTGCTAGTATGAGTTTTATAAGGTTAAGCTTGTGATTAATTATTTATCTCTTTTCTTCAACCATTCTGTTACAGCAGGCGCTAATTCTTTTTGAGATTTGCTACCTACAAAAACACCAATGTGGCCACCTTTAAAGCTGTATAATTCTTTATCAGTTGAGCCAACGTAATCGTTTAAAGGTATAGTTGCTGCAGGAGGAACTAAATGGTCTTCAGTTGCATAAATATTAAGCAAACTACATGTTAAGTTTTTTAAATTTACTTTTTTACCACCAACTTCTAATTCACCTTTTATAAGTTTGTTTTCTTGGTATAAATCTTTCATAAATTGTTTAAAGCACTCTCCAGCTTGGTCAGGACTTTCGCTTATCCATTTTTCCATGCGTAAAAAGTTCAACAATTTATCTTTATCATCTAATGAGTTAGTTAAGGTTTGTTGTTTCATTAAACGCATCATTGGCTTCAACATATCAAAACCTTCATTTAAAAACTCACCTGGTATTAAGCCATCAAAACCTTCTGTAATCTTATCAAAATCCATATCTCTGCTCCATCTTAATAATAAGCCATCGTTTGTTTTAAAATCGATAGGAGTTACATGAGTTACTAAATTTTTTATCTTATTTGGGTATAATGATGAATAGATTACACTAAAAGTCCCACCTTGGCAAATACTTAAAATATTAATTTTTTCAACTCTGTTTTTTTTACGGATAAAATCGACGCAGTTATTGATATATCCATTTACATAATCATCAATGCTTAAATATTTATCAACCTTAGTTGGATAGCCCCAATCTATTAAATAAATATCTAAACCAGCAGCAAGTAAGTTTCTTATGTAACTTCTATCTGGTTGAATATCCAGCATTTTATAAGTATTTACTAATGCGTAAACAATAAGTACCGGAGTTTTGTAAGTAGGCTCAGTTTCTCTGTCGTATTTGTAAAGCACCATTTTATCTTCAGCATAAACACTGGTTTTGGGTGCAGTTGCAATATCTACTTCCTCTAAATTTTTAAATGTTTCATAACTCTTTACCATTTTACTAGTAATAGTATTCATCTCTTCTATAAATTTATTTTCCATAGTAATTGCTTGTTTTGCTCATAAATTTACATTATTAAATTTTTATTTTATCACGTTTAGTAAAAATAATTTTAAAAATTTTCTACAAAAAAAGGTTGCTATTTTTTATGTAGCAACCTTAGTAAATAGTTAATTATGAATGTTTAATAAAACTTTAGTGAAATAATTTGTGTTAAAGTAGCTTTTGCAGGCAAATCAAATTTTGCTTCATCAAATGACGGTGGGCCAAAGCTACCAATTGCATTATTTGAGAATGCAAATCCTTCTTTTGGAATTCCTAGTAAGTTTTTATCCATTGTATTATTTGAGTTTTCATCATGTAAAACTGCAAATGCATATGTTCCTTGTGGAATAGAGTCTAAAACTAAACGAGTGCTACCTGAAACAGCTTTAATAACAAATCTTCTAAATGCATTGTCGGGGTCATTAAATGAAGATGATGAGTTATACAATGCAACATTTAAGTTGCCATTACTATTTTTCATACCGCTTATATCTATATAAATTTTAGATAAAACGCTTGTGCTTGAAGCATCAATAACAGCTTCTGGTTGTTCGGGTAATGGATCGTTATTTTTTTTCTGTTTTTTGCAGCTCAGTGAAATTACTGCTACAAGTAATAAAAGTTTAATTTTAAATGTCATATTGCTTTTTAGTTGTTTTTGTGAGGTTAACAGTTGAATTGAAGAATTGTTTACAATGATATAAAATAAAAGAGGCTGTCTTTTTAAGTAAGACAGCCTCTTAATTATTATTTATTTTAAAACTATTTCTTTTTTGCTTTAGCAGATTTTTCTTCGTCAAATAATTCAACAGTAGCTGCATTGCTCATAGCTAATTTAGTTTGTAAATCTTTCACTGTTTTTTTCAAATCATGCATAGTTTTATAAACTTCTTCAATTTCGCTTTTAAAAACTATAGGATATTGTTCAAAAACGTTTTCGAATTGTTTTTCAAAATGTTTTTTTACATCCATGCTTAAATTTAAAGCTTCACCTTTTACTTTGCTAAATTCATCAGTTGCAAATAATTCAGAAAACATTTTTTCGTTTCTTTTAACCCATTCGTTATACAATTCACTTGCAGTTGGAGGAGTAAAAGTACCAGCTTGTAAATCTTTGTATTTGTCTTGAGTTTCTTTTGCTAAATCTTCCATTGAAGTTTGCATGGTTTTGTAAAGTTGAGCTTGTAACTCACTTTGTTTAATGCTAAACTCAGTTACTTTATCCATTAAAGCTATTGTTGCTTCAACGTTTTCTTTTTCTTTACCAGGATTAACTAATTTTAATAATGGCTCATAAGTTTTACCAAATACATTATTCATTTTAGAATACAAATCTTTCATGTGTTCTGCATTTCCAGAAAACATTTCAGGAAATTGAGAAGTCATGCTTTGCATTTGTTCGAAATATTCTTTTCCTAAACCATTTTGATTTACAAAAAAGTTTTGAATTTGTTTAGTAGAACTTTCAAATACATCTTTTAAACTAGCGTTATTAAAAAATGAACCAAAAACTTGCTCAGTCATTTTTTTATAATTGTCTGTAGAGTAAATGTTTTTCCAAGTTTCCATGCTAAAATCATTGTTTTTTATAGCACTCATCATTGGTTGGAACATCTCTTGAGCTTTAGCCATCATTTGACTTCCTTCAAACATGTTTTTAAACATATCTTTATTAAAAGGATTAGTCATATTTTTTGAAAACGTTTCGTAAGACGTATTCATAGTATTCATCCAGCTATTGTAAATATTAGTCCAAGCATTATTCATAGTGCTAAAGCTATTATTAATATCGTTAGCTGTTTTGCCATAATTAATAGCTGAATTATAAATGCTTTGATTAAAATCTGTCATTTGTTTAATGCTATTCATTTGTTGGCTATACCAGTTTTTAAAGAACTCTTCTGGTTTAGTATTAGAATTCATAAAAGGGTTAGTCATAAAAGGATTAGAAGCATTATTCATATTCATACCACTAAACATTGCCGCTTGTTTATCCATCATATCTTTATACATGTTTTGGCTATCAGCAATTGGATTACCTGAAGTAAAAGCTGATTGAAATTTTTTAGCAGAATCCATCCAAGTATTCATTGCTGTTGCTTGCGCATCCATCATGTTATCGATGATTGGGTTGTTTGTTTTCATTTTTTTCTTTTTATATAATTAGTAAAATCGACTTAAGTGCTGAAAATCAGCACTTTATATGCCTTTTTTCAAATCTGGTGCAAATATCGACAATTTTTTATATACAAGTCAAGTTTATTTGTATTAAATAATTGTTAAACCATCGTTTTTTTTAATTGCTTCGTCTAAAACAATAAAGTAAAAATTAAATTTGTTTTTTTGATTTTTTTAACGATTATTACATAAACTAAACACTTATGATAGAGATAGGAGATACTTATTCGCATGATTTTTTATTTACTCAAGACGAAGTAAATAGGTTTGCTGAAGTTACAGGCGACAAAAACCCTGTACATACTGATGCTGAATTTGCAGCTAAAACAATGTTTAAAAGACCAATAATGCACGGTATGTTGGGTGCAGCTTTATTTAGTAAAGTGTTTGGTGTTTTATTTCCTGGTGAAGGAACTATATACCTTAAACAGTCTCTTAGCTTTTTAAAGCCTATGTATGTGGATGTAAACTACGAAGCCTTTTTTACTGTAAAAGAAGTAATGAAAGATAAGCATAGAGCGATAATTGAAACAATTATTAAAGATAAAAGTACCGGAAACGTTTGTACAAGTGGCGAAGCTACTGTTATGAATGTAGACAAAATTTGATTTGTAAAAAATCAATAAGTAAAAAACAGTTAACTAAAAACAATAAAATAATTTAGTACCATGGAAAATTCGAACAAACGTACCGTTTTAGTTACTGGAGCAACTGGCGGATTAGGAACAGCAATGTGTAAAGAACTATTTTCGGATGGATACACAGTAGTAGGCAACTATCACACAAAAGAAAAAGCTGAGAAGTGGATGGAACAAATGAAAAGCGAGGGCTTTGATATTGAATTGTTTTATGGCGATGTAAGTGATTTTGAAAGTGCTGGAAAAATGATTGCTGACATTAACGCTAAATACGGACACATTGATACGTTAGTAAACAATGCTGGTATTACACGTGATGGACGTTTAATAAATATGAAGGTTGAGGATTGGCATGCAGTAATTAATACGAATTTAAATTCAGTATTTAATTGTACACGTCAAGTAATACAAGGTATGATAGATCGTAACTTTGGACGTATTATCAATATCTCTTCTGTTAATGGCCAACGAGGTCAGTTCGGACAAACAAATTATTCTGCTGCAAAAGCAGGTATGCATGGTTTTACAAAATCATTGGCAATGGAAGTTGCAAAATACGGTGTTACAGTAAATACTATATCTCCAGGATATATTGGTACCGATATGGTAATGGCAGTGCCTGAAAAAGTATTAAATCAAATTGTTGCGCAAGTACCAATGGGTCGCTTAGGAGGAACACATGAAGTAGCACACTTAGTATCGTTTTTAGCAAGTGAAGAAACTAGTTTTATTACTGGCGCTAACTACAGTATTAACGGTGGGCAACACGTTTATTAATATTAAGTAGACTATAAAAAAGGCTATCTCAATTTAGAGATAGCCTTTTTTTTGCTTAAAAATTTTATAGTCACTAATTATGATTTTACGATTTTTTTAGAAAAAGGGATATTACATCCAATTGAGATAAGCGCATTTACATTTCCTTTTAGGAGTTTATCTTTTTCGCCAAAATACAAACCTGGTCTTTCTCCCACTTCAAATTTGTAGCAAAAACCAACTTTATTTACTGAGCGATAAGATACTCCAAAACGCCACCCTGAAGCTTTGAAGCCTGCTTTTGTATGGCCAACGTCCCATTTTTGTCCGCCATTAGTGTATACGTCTTTTAAACTTACATACGGGCAAACCAAATAGTCTACATATATATCATAAACTCCCATGTGTTTTTTAGTGCCATAACCATCAGCAGTAATTATTAAATTGGTAATAGATTTTAAACTAATTCCCCCATAAAAAATAGTTGAATTAACCATTGTATTTACATAGGTTACATCGCTGCCATCAACTTTTGGGGCTGTAGGGTCGCCAACAGTCATTGTATCGGAGCCACTCTTTATAAGGTAAGTAGCGTCTTTAGAACCTAGACTAACATTTTCTCCTATTTGTGTTCCTGTATTATACATAATAATACCACTTCTTGCACCAAACATTCTTCTTCTGTTACCTGGAACATTAATAGATTCGGTGTAAGTGTATCTTCCACTTGAAGAGGAATGAAGAGTAACTTTTAAATTTCTAGTTTTTGTCCAGTCGAAAAAATACAATGCCCCACCACCTTCAAAATAGGTTGTTCTTTTTGTGCCACCTTTGCAGGTTGGGTGCAGTAAACCTGTAACTTTACTTTTTTCACCTAAACCGCTGTTGCCGTCAAAATAAGCCATTCTAAAGTCGCCTTTTAACTCAATACGTTTTAAAATAGCAACTTCTGCACCTATACCAGCGCCAATGGTTGCAAAATTTACACCACCATAAATTTCGCTATAAAAAGGATTTACATGTATAGAAATTCTTTTAATATCAGATACATTATTTTCCTTAATGCGATATGATACTGATTGAGCTTGTATTAAGTAAGTAGAAGCTACAAATACAATTGATAATAGTGATTTTTTCATAGTAAGGTTTATTGTGAGGTTTTTATAATTAATATAGTGCTGTAAAATTAGTGAGAACCCAAAAGCCCTTCATCAACAGAAATATCCATTTTATAATCCATACTTATATGGATATTTTAAAACGATAATAAGAAATGTGATTTTGAGAATTAAATAAATCTCAAAGAGTATTGAATTGTTAAATGTAATTTTTTATTCAATAATTATTTTTCGAGTGCTTTTTCCCCCTTTATTTTCAAGGGTTACAAAGTATATTCCTTTTTTAAAATCATTTACATTTAGTTGAGTGTTGTTTTCAGTAATTATTTCTGATAATACAACTTCGCCAAATAAATTTGTAATAATTAGTTTAGTATTGGCTTCGTTCAAAAGTTCTAATTTAATTTTTACAATTCCAGAAGTTGGATTAGGATAAATTTCAAACGCTTGCGTTTGAGTAAATTCTTCAATTCCAACAGTAACGCATCCCAAAGTGAAAGGACTTGACACTTCTGCACCTGAAAAATTATTTCCAATTTGACCATAATTATTTGACCCAAATGTTACAGCTGTATTATCTGTTTTTACTGCAATGGCATGAATATATCCTGCAGAAACTGAATTATAATTATTTAATGTTCCTATTTGAGTAGGAGTTAATTTATTTACAGTTGTTCCATCTCCCATTTGTCCGTTTGAGTTAAATCCCCATGCCCACAATGTACCATCGGTTTTTATTGCATAGCTTGTTCTATATCGTGAACTTATTTTTGCCCAATTAGTTGCAGTACCAATTTGAATTGGAGTTGTTTTGTTTATAGTTGTCCCATCTCCAAGCTGTCCATAAGTGTTACTTCCCCAAGCCCATAAAGTACCATCTGATTTTAGCGCTAAATTATATCCTTCACCGCCATCAATTTCAGTCCAATTAGTTGCAGTGCCAATTTGAGCTGGAGTGGTAGTATTAATTGTAGTTCCATCTCCTAGTTGTCCTGAAGCATTATTTCCCCATGTCCAAAGTGTTCCATCATTTTTTATAGCAATAGAACTTTTATAACCCCCACCTATCTTTAGCCAATTTGAACCGGTTCCTATTTGAGTAGGCACATTTACAACAGATGGTGAACCACCATTTCCTAATTCTCCATCAAAATTTCTTCCCCATGTCCAAAGTGTTCCATCGGTTTTTATTGCCATACTATATAAATCTCCTGCGTAAATTGTGGCCCAGTTGGTTGCAGTTCCTATTTGTTGTGGAGTTCCTTTATTTACTGAAGTACCATCACCTAGTTCACTTAAATAATTACTTCCCCAAGCCCATAGTGTGCCGTCAGTTTTAATTACTAAATTATGTCCTGAGCCAGCATCTATTCTTTGCCAATTTGTTGCAGTGACCGGTTTGAGTGGTAATCCAACACTTGTAGTTGTCCCATCGCCAAGTTGTCCGTAAAAATTCCAACCCCATGTCCAAATTGTTGCATCTGTTTTTAAAGTAAGATTATGATAACCACCTGCTACAACATTGTTCCAGCATTGAGAAAAGTGAACTTTTGTTATTATTATAAATAACATCAAAAAACAAGTTTTTTTCATAGTAGATTTTAATTAATAATTAGTTTTTGAGTATGTGATTTTATTCCACTATTAACAGTTATAAAATAAATTCCTTTATTAAAATTCTGTATATCCAATTGTGTTGTGTTTTCGTTGTTTGTTTCTGAAAAAACAGTATTGCCTAAAACATCGGTAATTATAATAGTAGTAATAGAGTTATTGTTTTCTGTTTCAATATTTATAACAGAATTGCTTGGATTTGGAAATAAATTAAACGCAAGTTTCGTTTTACTATTTTCTTCTATACCAATTGGATTAGTTAATTTATAAATACCTGAATTTAATCCAGTAATAGCTCCTCCGTTTTTATTCAAAATAACAAATACTTCGTTTGCTGGATTTACAAATATTTCTGTTTTAAATGCGCCAATTGCTGTTGATGGCAAATTGCCAGATATGCTTGTAAATGTTGCCCCTAAATCTGAACTTTTTCTAACATCTGAATTACCTGCCAATATAAAAAGTTCGTCACTAGAGTTTTTAGCAATTCTGCTAACTGCAGTACCTGATAGGTAAAGAACAGTTGTCCAGTTTACGCCATTATCAGTTGACTTAAATACCCCATCACCAATAGCAAATAAAACACCACTTGATGTTGTAATCACATCTGAAATAATTTTTAAATCCCAAGAAGTTTGAGTCATTGCAACTCCATCTAATGTAGCTGGGAAATTAAGAACACCTAAATTTGAATAATCAATGTATGCAAAGCCTACACCATAACCGAAAATAAACACACGATTACTAGCACCTTTGCCATATTTTGTTCCAAGTTTAAAAGTGTAGTTTCCTAATTTTGTTCCTTTTACCCCTGCAGAACTAAAATTATATACTGTATCAGGATAACTACCTGTTGAACCAATAATGCTACCGTTTGTAAATTCAGCAAAATTATAAGCCCCTGAAAATGGACTCCATGTAGAGCCTACTAATTTTTTTGAACTTGTAAAACCATTTGAGCAAATTGTTAAATTGTTTTGAGGTAAAACGTTAGGCAAATACCCAGCAAAACTATATGTTGGTAATTTACTCCAAGTATTTCCACCATCAGTTGAGAGAGCGTAATCAGTTACAGAACCGCTTGCCCAATTTTGGCCAGCGGCTAAAATTTGATTATTTATAACGCCAATTCCTTTTACTTGGCTACTATCAAGAATCCCAGATATTTTTGTCCATGTTTGGGCAATAGATAATGATGAAATAAGAATAGTTAAAGATGCAGTGTAGATTTTTTTCATGATAATTGAGATGATTGGTATAACCCAAAATTATCAATTAAAGGGATTGAGTTTGTCAGTACTAATGGCCATTTTACTATCAATACTTATATGGATATTTTAAAACGATAATAAGAAATGTGATTTTGAGAATTAAATAAATCTCAAAAAGTATTATATTATTTAATGTAATGTTTTACTCAATAATTATTTTTTGAGTACTCTTAGCGCCACTGTTTTCAAGAGTAACAAAATAAACACCACTGTTTAGGTGTGAAGTGTTTAGTGTAAGTTTTGTTTTGTTTTCAAATTCGTTTGATATAATAACTTCGCCTAAAACATTTGTTATAGTTAAAAGGATTGGTTCATTGTTGAGTTGGTCAATTTCAATATTTAGGATTTCTTTTGCAGGATTTGGAAATATTGAAAATGCTGTTTTGCTACTACCATTAATATTGGGAATATTTGTATATACAATATCAGTTTTTATGTAAAGTAATCCTGTTTTTTTAGTTGATGTAAAATACAACCGGCTATTTAAACCATTGCTTACTGGTATTAAATTATCAATCCAAGATGTAAGAGAGCCAACACCAATATCTGTAATCATTTTTGTACCAGAGTTTGTTCCATCACTTTGCCATAACTCATCACCATTTGTGTAATTATCAAATGTGAAGTAGAGCATTCCATTTAGTGATACGGCACTTTCTTTTGTTGGTTGATAAACTGGGCCAGAAGTTGCACCATACATATTTGATTTTATTAAATTAAAAGTGTTTGAAATGGATTCAAATTTATATAAACTATAATCAGGAGCAGTACCAGTACTTCTATCAAAAAAGTAAATGGAGGTATCTACTTTTGTAAGTCGGCATAATTCGCTATTATAGTTTGGTGCTACAAACACTGTGTTTGTGCCTATGGCAGTTCCATCACTTTCAAACAAGGTTGATTTACTATCAATTGTTCCAGAAAAATAAATTTTGTTGTTTAAACTAACTAAATATTTAGGGTTAGTATTAGAAGCAAATAGTGGAGACAAATCTTTCACTAAAACTGTACCTGCAGTTGTTCCATCAGATTTCCATAATTCAGTTCCTTCGGCATTAGTAGTTGCCGAAAAATACAAAACACCATTTACTACAATAAAATTATTGGGTTTAGAAGAATTAGACCCTGTATAAATATCTTTTACTAACGTTGTTCCTGAACTAGTTCCATCAGTTTTCCATAATTCAAAACCAGTAGAGCCATCATTTGCAACAAAAAAAACAGTAGAGCCTATGTTGGCAATACATTTTCCATAATATATAAAAGAATAAACGGTTGCTGGTAAATCCATGCCATTGCCTGATGGATTGATGTCTTTAATCATATTTGTTCCACTGTTTGTTCCATCAGTTTTCCATAACTCAAAACCATTGGTTCCGTTATTAGCCATAAAATAAACTGCACTTCCTACATTAATGAAATAATCATAAGCATTGTTCGAAGACCCAGGAGTAATATCTTTAACTAAATTAGTTCCAGAATTTGTTCCATCAGTTACCCATAATTCTTTTCCATTGCTTGCATCTTGTGCCCAAAATACTGCTTGTGTACTGTTTAGTTTTGTAAATTTTTCTGGATTTGAACCAAAAAATGGTGTTGAATAAATATCTTTTGTAAGCAAAGTACCTGCCTCTGTGCTATCGCTCGAAAACAATTCAACACCTTGGCCCGAAACAGAAGGATCGTTACCAGCAAAGTAAAATTTACCATTAATTAATGAAGGCATCGCACAACTAATATTTTTAGTTGGAGTTATTGAAAACACTGGTTTTGTTTGTGCATTATAACCTGTGGTTATGATGCTAAGTGCAAATAGATAAAGGTATTTCATGGTTGTGTTAAATTAAATGTGATACTCTAATTTTTAACGATTATTCTATAACTATTTTTTGAGTACTCTTTGCTCCTTTATTTTCAACCGTTACAAAATAAACACCACTGTTTAATTGCGAAGT
>ERZ724520.223-NODE-223-length-29988-cov-4.804062_pt1 | contig 29988 bp, 31 predicted proteins | sample MGYA00376053_ERZ724520 | MGnify/ENA primary metagenome ERZ724520 (study PRJEB28724, sample SAMN07190886) | activated sludge metagenome | isolation source: activated sludge of sewage treatment plant in Hong Hong | place: USA: Christiansburg, Virginia | collected...
ACGTTTGAAAGTAGAAGATGAAATCTATTATCATAAAGTGGTGAAACAATAAAAAATCAAATTTTATAATCCCGACTTTTAGTCGGGATTTTTTATTAAAAATTTTTTTATTATTTTCATGCAGTATGCAGAAAGTAAAAATTATCGAATGTCCGCGCGATGCGATGCAGGGAATAAAAGATTTTATTCCTACTAAATTAAAAATAGAATATTTGAATGCTTTACTAAAAGTAGGCTTTCATACTTTAGATTGTGGCAGTTTTGTTTCTGAAAAATCCATTCCACAAATGGCGGACACTAAACTAATTATCCCCAAGTTAAATTTAGAAGACACCAATACAAAACTGTCTGTAGTAGTAGCAAATGCAAGAGGTGCAAAGGATGCCAGCGAATTTGATGAAATATCTTATATTGGTTATCCGTTTTCAATTTCAGAAACTTTTCAGCAACGAAATACCAATTGTTCTATTGAAGATTCTTTGATGCGAGTAGAAGAAATTATGAATGTTTGTGAATGTTCCGGACAAACTTTTGTTTGTTATATTTCTATGGCATTTGGGAATCCTTATGGAGATTTTTATGATGCTACTTTAGTGGAACATTGGGTGGATAGATTATTGGAAGTAGGTGTTACTAAGTTTTCCATTTCAGATACCATTGGTGTAGCTACTCCCGAATTAATTACAGAGATATTTTCCATTTTAGCAGAAGATTATCCTGAGGTAGGATTTGGAGCACATTTACATACAACTCCATCTACTTGGAAAGAAAAAGTGGAAGCTGCTTGGAACGCAGGTTGCACTCGTTTTGATGGAGCTATAAAAGGATTTGGTGGTTGCCCAATGGCAACAGATAAACTAACGGGAAATATGCCAACAGAAAATCTTTTGACCTATTTTGAAGAAAATAAAATAGAACATGGCCTAGATAAAGATGCTTTCTTCGAAGCGATGAGTATTGCCAAAAAAGTATTTGGTCATTAAAATTTATTTTTTAATAAAAGATTGGAACACTGATTGGTCGGGTGATATAGGTAGTATAATCTGTAAATATCCGCAGAATCTGTGTTTATCTGTATTCTGTTGATTTTTTTTATCAGAGTCTCGCATAGCGGACTCTGCGTATTATAAAAAAAAATGTTTACACAGAAACCTTTTCAGAAAACTCTACTGAGAAATAATGAGTATCTTAAAGAAGTTTTAAATTGGAACGTGCGGATTTTTCTTGATTTCTCTTTCTCCAAAAATTGCAGAACCAACACGAATCATCGTAGAGCCATGCTCTAAAGCCATCATATAATCGCTGCTCATACCCATAGATAGTATGCCGAATTCTGTATTACTTTTGAAATAAGTGGATTTTATTTCATCAAAATAATGTTTTAGTCCAGAAAATTCACTGTTGACAAGAACAATGCTTTTCGTATTTGTTGCCATTCCCATTAATCCCACAATTCGAATGTTTTGAAGGGTATCAAATGCTTTGATATCTAATAAATCAGTTAACTCTTCTTCAGAAAAACCAGATTTACTGGTTTCTGCTGCAATATGGATTTCCAATAAAACATCAATAACTCGATTGTTTTTTAATGCTTGCTTATTGATTTCTATAGCCAATTTTAAACTATCTACAGAGTGGATAAGCGAAATAAAAGGAGCGATGTACTTTACTTTATTCGTTTGTAAAGTGCCCACCATGTGCCATTGAATATCTTTTGGCAATTGCTCATATTTTGCCACCAATTCCTGTACTTTATTTTCTCCAAAAATTCGTTGTCCTGCAGTATAAACAATTTGAATGTCTTGAGCAGATTTTGTTTTAGAGATAGCCACTAAAGAAGCATGTTTGGCTTTAGCAATTTTTGTTATATCTTGTAACGCAGAAATGTTTGCCATAGCATGAAATATTTTGTGTATAAATATAGTTCAAAATTTACGGTATCGCTACTTTCCTTATTTATCTTTATATCATGTGTTCAAAAACATAAATTTGATAAATATCACCAACAGCTCTCCGATAAAAAAATGTTGCAAGTACTGCCAGATGTTTTTTTAATGGAAGCCTATGTAAATGAAAAATATAAAGTGACCAACAATGATTCTATAGTGGCAGTAAAACAAACTTTTTACCCTGAAATTTTTGCTCATCATAAAATTGACAGTACTGATTTTTATGAAACTTTAGACTATTTTCAATCCAATCCGAGTAAATTTTCAGATTTATTGATAAAATTAGATTCTGTCATGCAAAAAATTAAACCTTTAGATACTACAAAAACAGCAGAAATAAAACCACCTGAAAATGTAGAAAAATTATTGAATTATCGTGGTAGAGCCGATCAAATTTCAACTGCATTTGATAAGGATAGCCAACTGATAAAAAAAATAAAATATAGAAGAGAACAAAATTCTAAATAAATTAAGTAATTTACCAAACAAACGTTTGATATGAGTATTAGAAACAATTGGACGATTCCTGAAATAAAAGAAATATACAACAAGCCATTGATGGAGCTGATGTACGAAGCAGCCATGGTGCATAAAAAATACAATAACGTAGGAGAGGTGCAAGTTTGTACCTTACTTTCTGTAAAAACAGGGGGCTGTTCCGAAGATTGCTCTTATTGCCCGCAGGCTGCCAGATATGATACCGGTATCAATGTTCATAAATTATTGACCGTTGAAGATGTATTAGAGAAGGCAGCGGAAGCCAAAGCAAGTGGCTCTACGCGCTTTTGTATGGGTGCTGCTTGGCGAGAATTGAGAAATAATAAAGATTTTGACAAAGTAGTAAATATGGTAAAAGGAGTAAACGACCTTGGATTGGAAGTTTGTTGCACAATGGGAATGTTGACCGAAGATCAAGCACACAAGCTAAAAGATGCTGGTTTATACGCTTATAACCACAATATAGACACTTCAGAAGAATACTATGACAAAGTAATCACCACCCGAACGTATAAAGACAGATTAGATACGATTGATACCGTTCGCAAGGCAGGCATAAGTGTGTGCTGTGGAGGAATAATTGGGTTAGGCGAAACACATTCTGCCCGAATTGGAATGATTTACACATTAGCCACCATGCCAGAACATCCGGGCTCTGTGCCAGTTAATGCCTTAGTGGCAGTGGAAGGTACTCCTTTAGAGGAAATGAAAAAAGTATCTGTATTTGATATGGTGCGTATGATTGCCACAGTTCGTATTACCATGCCCCAAACCATGGTTCGGTTAAGTGCAGGCCGTTTAGATATGTCGATGGCAGAACAGGCTCTTTGCTTTATGGCAGGAGCCAACTCGATTTTTGCAGGCGATAAGCTATTGACTACTCCAAATCCTGATTTTTCCGACGATTTAGAGATGTTTAACATACTTGGATTAACACCAAGGGAATCTTTTAAAGAAGAAACCGCTGAAGTACCGGCTTTGTCTTAATGAAAACGGAAGACAATATTCGATACTATATCCAACAAAGAAAGGATAAAGAGTTGTTTAGACAACTATCTGTGAGTCAATGCAATATAGATTTTTCTTCCAATGATTATTTGGGATTATCTCGCTCTGCATTTATTCGGCAACAAGTAGAAATAGCTTACCATCATCTAAATTTCCAAAAATCAGGAGCTACTGGCTCTCGTTTGCTCAGTGGTAATTCTGAATTGTGTGAACGTTTGGAATCCATGTTAGCCAAACATCACCATGCAGAAGCTGCATTATTGTTTAATGCTGGTTTTGATGCCAATGTCGGCTTGATTTCTACCGTGGTTCAGCCTAATGATATTGTTTTTTATGATGAGTTAGTACACGCTTCCATTCATCAAGGCATGCGGCTTAGTAAAGCGGATTTAGTGTCTTTTAAGCATAATGATTACATAGATTTAGAAAATAAATTAAAGGCGTCAAATCAAGCTAAAAATGTTTTTATTATTACTGAGTCTATTTTTTCCATGGAAGGGGATAGGGCAGATTTGAAGAAATTAGCAGATTTATCTCAAAAATACGATGCTCATTTGATAATAGATGAAGCACATGCCACCGGAATTTTTGGCAGTTATGGCAGTGGTTTGTGTAATGAAGCCGGTATAGAGGAACAGTGTTTTGCAAGGGTATATACATTTGGAAAAGCTATCGGAAGCCATGGTGCAGTAGTAGTTGGTAAAAAATGGCTGAAAGAATACTTAATTAATTTTTCTAAAAATTTTATTTATACGACTGCTTTAGATACGCACAATTTATTGAACGTGGAACATAGTTATTTGTTTTTACAAAACAATATAAATCAGTTAGTTAAGTTAAATAACTTAAAGCAATATTTTATAGATAGATTAAGTACTCTAAAGAACGCTTTTAAGGTAACAGGAGAAGGTCCTATTTTTGGAATTATTGTTCAAGGAAATGAGAAATGCAGAAAAATAGCTACTTATTTGCAGCAAAATGGTTTAGATGTCCGCCCGATTTTATCACCAACCGTTCCAGAGGGACAAGAGCGATTAAGAATCATCTTACACAGCTTTAATACTGCGGCAGAAATAGATTTATTATTTTCATTATTAATTGATTATAAGTAAATTAAACATAATGTCTAAATTTTTTATTACAGGTATAGATACCAATATTGGTAAGACAGTGGTATCCACTATTTTAGCGGAAGCACTCAAAGCGGACTATTGGAAACCCATACAATCAGGAAATTTAAAGGAAACAGATTCAGATTTTGTAAAAAAGTATGCCGAAAACGTTCAAACTGTTCATGATGAAACTTACTTATTGAACCATCCTGTTTCTCCCCATTTAGCGGCAAAAATTGAAAATAAGTATATTAATATTAAGTCATTTACAATTAAAAATTCAAGTAATAATTTAATTATTGAAGGAGCGGGAGGTTTAATGGTGCCATTAAGCGATAAATCATTAATTAAAGATTTAATTATTAAACTACAAATACCTGTAATAGTGGTATCTAAGAATTATTTAGGAAGTATAAATCATACGTTATTGACCATTCAAGTGCTGCAACAGTTTAACATTCCTATTGCAGGTATTATTTTTAATGGAGATTCAAATAAAGACAGTGAAGATTATATTCTACAGTACTCAGGAATTCGCTTGTTGGGGAAAATTCCACAAACTGACAAAATGTCTAAAGAATTTATTGCTGAGCAAGCAAAAATGATTTATCCTAATTTGCTTCCTTTGTTAAATGAACCTTCGGAAAATTTATCTTTATAACTGTATCTTTAAAGCATGAATCTTTCCGAACGAGACCGAAAAGTCATTTGGCATCCTTTTACGCAACAACAAACTGCCCTGCCCAATATTGGAATGGTAAGTGGAAAAGCGGCATTGCTTTACGACGAAAACGGAAAAGAGTATATTGATGCAATATCCAGTTGGTGGACGAACACCTTAGGACATGCCAATCCAGAGATTGCACAAGCCATTAAACAGCAAGTGGACGCATTAGAACACGTCATTTTTGCCGGCTTCACGCACGAACCAGCAGTACAGGTGGCGGAGCAATTGTTGGATTTATTGCCCGAGCATCAGGCAAAAGTGTTTTTTTCGGACAATGGTTCTACAGCTGTAGAAGTGGCTTTGAAAATGGCCATTCAATATTGGCACAATCAAGCGATTCAAAAAAATAGAATTATTGCCTTTAAAAATGCCTATCATGGCGATACTTTTGGGGCTATGTCGGTGGGTGCTCGTGGATATTTTAATCAACCATTTGAATCATTTTTGTTTGAGGTGGAGTTTGTAGATTTGCCAACTGCGTCCAATTTTGAGGAGGTAAGAAGCCATTTCCAAACACTTTTACATAAAAATGATGTGGCTGCTTTTATTTTCGAACCCTTGGTGCAGGGCTCCGCCGGAATGTTGATGTACGAAGCTGCTTTTTTAGATGAATTAATAAAAATTGCAGAACAAGCAGATGTTTTGTGTATTGCCGATGAAGTGATGACGGGATTTGGTAGAACAGGTAAACTATTTGCTACCGATTATTTGCAATATCAACCGGATATTTATTGCTTATCAAAAGGAATTACGGGCGGATTTTTGCCATTGGGAATAACAACCTGTACGCAGAAAATGTACGATGCATTTGTTAGCCATGATAAATTGAAAACTTTTTTTCACGGACACTCCTACACAGGAAACCCAATTGCGTGTGCCGCCGCAGCCGCCAGCTTGAGAATTTTAAAAAACGCTCAAGATAAAATTGACCAATTGGTGCATTTGCAAACATATTTTGTAGAAAAACTTCAAGTTCATCCTAAAATTGAAAATATTCGACAAGCAGGAACTATTGTAGCTTTTGAAGTAAAGTCAAATACTTCTTCCGATTATTTCAATAATATTCGCGATGTTTTATATGAAAATTTTATAAAAAGAGGTGTGATGCTTCGCCCTTTGGGAAATACGGTTTATGTTTTGCCTCCTTATGTCATTACCGAACAACAACTTCTAAGGGTGTATGAAGTAATTGAAGAAGTATTGGAGTTGGCGTAAGTACTTAGCTATCTGTTTTATTAATGTACTAGTGTATAATATATCATTGCAAGACCCTCTGTGAATGGGGTGAATTAAAAGTTAAAAGTTAAAAGTTAAAAGTTAAAAGTTAAAAGTTAAAAGTTAAAAATTAAAAGATAAGAATTAAAAGTTAAAAGTTAAAAATTTCTCACATCTTAAATCTTAATTCTTAAATCTTAATTCTTACATCTTAAATCTCACATCTCAAATCTCGCATCCCTCACATCTCCCTCAAAATTCTATGTTGTCAGTAATTTTAAGATAGTTTCATTTAGGTTGTCCACTGCTTTTTTAATATCCCAATTGTCTTTATTTCTGCGTTCTACATAATTGGAAACAGAACGAATTTCAATACTTGGTTTTTGTATAAATTTCATAACATAATAAAAAGCCAATCCTTCCATGTTTTCTGTATCGGCATTGTATTTTTGGGTAATAATTTGGATGGTTTTTTCATTTCCATGTACTTTATTAACAGTAATACTGGTGGCTTTGGAAAGTGGAATGTCTTTATTTAATTCAGTATAAATAGGTTCGCACAAACCATATTGAAATGCATTTTCTTTTTTATCTATAAATCCTAAATCAAAAAAATCTTGAAATACCTCATCGTTTTCTACACCAAAATCGCCATACGTTTCAGAAGATATTTGAAGTACTTCGCCGATAGGAATATTTCTGTTGAATGCACCACAAATTCCGGCATCTATATAAAAATCTCTATCATATCGTTGGGTGTAAATTGATAAATGTGTGGCAGTATTCATCATGCCCATTCCTGTAATTAGAAAATGCAATTGTTCATTCACTATCCACAAACCTTGAAAGTCAGCTTGTGTTGGTTGAAAATAATTAAACAATGGTTTTATTTCGAGTGCTGTTGCGGATACGATTGTTATTTTTTTATATTTTAGTTGTGACATATTGAATGAATTTGTAAGAGGTTTATTTTTTTATCACCATAATTCCATTTTTAGGTTTTAGGGTAATCAATGCTTCAGCTTCTATTTTTTGATTTGGTGCTAATATAAAATCTAAGGCAGGTACTATTTTTGCGACCGCTAAAATAATTTCCATCATGGCAAAATGTTTTCCGATGCAAATGCGCGGACCTGCTCCAAATGGATGTAGATTTTTATGTAAATTTTCATCCTCCGACATAAAACGCTCCGGATTAAAATCAAGTGGATTTTCCCAAAGTTCCGGATGTTTGTGCATATTTATTAAAGATACGATGATAGTATCTCCTTTTTTTATTTTTACATTTTCAATCACATCATTTTCCATACACTCTCGCGAGATGATGTATGCTGGCGGATGCAGCCGTAAAGATTCATGTATTACGGCAGTTGTATAAGGTAATTTTTTGATACCATCACTACCAATTCGCCCATTCACCATTACGCCAGTCACTTCTTTTTTTATCTTTTTCACCACTTCTGGATGTTGCATCAATTCATAAAACGTCCAACTTAAAGCAAATGCAGTTGTTTCGTGTCCTGCAAAATAGAATGTTACCAATTCATCGCGCAACTGTTGGTCGGGCATCCTCTTTCCGGTTTCAGCATCTCTGGCATTTACCAGCATAGACACTAAATTAAAGTGATCTATAGGGTGATTTTTTCTTTTTTCAATGGTTTTATAAATAGAAATATCAATGGAATTTTTTTTCTTTTGTGCCTTTTGATGATCCCCGTTCATGTATGCCAGAGGTATATAAAAAGGAAATTGAATTCGTTTTACGATATACGCTTGTATGTCAGCCATTTTTTCCTGAACCCCTTTCCATTCAGTATTCATTTTTTCACCAAAAATAGTAGCCAACATCACAGAAGCGGTCATGTCTAACATTTCTTCATCTATAAAAAAAAGACTGCCGGAAGGTATATTATTCATTTTATCAATGTACGCTTCGATTACCTCCTCCATTATTGTTGCCAAACTATCCAACCGACCTTTATAAAACGCTGTTTGAATCAATCTTCTTTGTTTCAGCCACGCCTCGCCCGTATTGGTCAATAGTCCTTTTCCTAAAATAAATTCAAGCTGCCGCATGGTAAAATCCTTGGTATAATTTTTTTGATTTTTTACAAAAATATGTTCCAACCATGTTGGATTTCTAGTGCAGATAATTGTCTTATTTAAAATGGTAGCTTTAAATTGCTCGCCATTTTTTTCAAATTGTCTATCTAAAAAATGAATAGGATTGGTAGCAAAATAATATAATTCTAGCGGAAGATTACCTTTTATATTTGGGATAGTCATAATATTTTTAGTTGCAAATTAAATATATGCTATGAATATAAGCGTACTCTTTTACATTTCAAACAATATTTTATTTTCCATGTAAAACAAATAAATTATTCGTTGTGATAGGGAAGGTTGTGCAGAATGGTGTAAGCACGATAGAGTTGCTCCATAAAAATAAGTCGGATAAGTTGATGTGAAAAGGTCATATCAGAAAGAGAGATTTTGTCATTGGCTCTTTCATAAATTTTTGTATCAAAACCATAAGCACCTCCTATTAAAAATACTATTTTCTTGGTGGATTGATTTGATTTTTTCTCGATATATTGAGCAAACTGAACCGAACTAAAACTTTTTCCTTTTTCATCTAAAAGTATTAAGAAATCATCGGATTTTAATTTTGATATTATTTTTTCTGCTTCTAATTGTTTGATAATATTTGCTTGCATTTGTCCCTTGATGTCGGGCAATTCCACTATATGCAGGGAGGTGAATTTTTTAATACGTTTTATAAACTCTTCACAACCTTTTGATGTAAAATCTTGAAATGTTTTTCCTATCCACCAAATTTCAACTTTCATTGTTATTGTTTTTTTTTTCAGTGAATCAAGAATTATAAATTACGAATTAAAAAATTAATGCTACATTCTCACACATCACTAATTAAATTGTTTTTCCCGATCGGCATCTCTATCAAATGCTTTGATGATTTCTTTTACCAAGCGGTGTCGTACCACATCCTCCTCCGATAAATGCACCATGCCAATTCCTTTTATATTATCTAAAATTTGCATGGTTTTCTTTAATCCAGATTGTTGATTTTTCGGTAAATCAATTTGAGTCATATCACCCGTAATAATGCATTGTGCCGAAGGTCCAATTCTGGTCAAGAACATTTTTAATTGCAAAGTAGTAGCATTTTGTGCTTCATCTAATATCATAAAAGCGTTGTCTAATGTTCTACCGCGCATATAGGCTAATGGTGCTACTTCAATAATTCTATTTTGCATATAATAAATCAACTTATCCGGCGGAATCATATCATCCAAAGCATCATAAAGTGGGCGCAAATATGGGTCTATTTTTTCTTTTAAATCGCCAGGCAAAAAGCCAAGATTTTCGCCGGCTTCGACTGCAGGGCGGGTTAAAATTATTTTTTTTACAGATTTATTTTTTAATGCACGAACAGCCAATGCAACAGCGGTATAAGTTTTTCCCGTTCCTGCCGGCCCGATGGCAAATAGAATGTCATTTTCTTCTGAGGATTCTACCATTTTTTGTTGGTTTTCCGTTCTGGCACGCACCAAATTTCCACTATTACCATATACTAATACATTATCCTGAAATTGTGGAAATACTGTTTCGTATGGATTCCGACCTTGTAAAATTTCTTCTATATGCTTGTCAGAAATTTTACCATATCGTTCTAAATAATCCACCAGTTGATGAACTTTGTTGCTAAAAATTTCTAAATCTTCCTGAGAGCCAGTTACAATAATTTTGTTGCCTCTCGCATTGATATTTAGCCTGTTAAATTCTTTCTTTAGAATTTTTAGCTTGTTGTTGTTAAATCCGAAAAATTCTACCGGATCTACTGTTTCTAATTTAATTGTTAGTTCGCTCAATTATTTTCGTATTTTTGTTTTTTAATGGTATTTTTTGTAAAATTCCATTTCTTAATTTAAATTTCAAATTGAAAATAATATAAAAAAATTAAATGGCGCTCATAACGTTATTAACAGATTTTGGAGAAAAGGACTACTATGTTGGTTTATTTAAAGGAGATTTATATACTGCTACTCCTTCTGCCAAAATTGTGGATATTTCTCACTCTATTCCACCTTATGATATTGTTACCGGTGCCTTTTTTTTAAAAAATGTATATGCTCATTTTCCCAAAGGCACCATTCATATCGCCCGCGTTTTTGAACAATGCTTAGGTGCGCAGCGACTATTAGCGGCTAAATATCAGAATTATTTTTTTATAGCACCGGATAATGGTTTTTTATCGTTGGTTTTTGATGAAAAACCAGATTTAATTGTAGAAGTGGATATGAAGCAAGCTAAGTTAAACACATTAGAAGATTATTATTGTCGTGTTGTAAAAGAAATTGTCTTTAATCATAATATCGGTTCTATAGGTTTGGTGGCATCAGATTATATAGAAAAAATCTCTATGAATCCTGCCGTAAACGAATCCAATATTATTGGTTATGTTGTTTATGTAGATAATTTTGGAAATGCCATTACCAATATTCATAAAAACGATTTGGAGCGATTTAAAGGGAATAAAAACATGAGAATTGATTTTAGAAAATTCGATACTTTAAATAGAATGGTGACGAATTATAACGATGTTCCTCCAACCTATAATTTAGCAAGATTTAATTCTATTGGATTTTTAGAAATATGTATTAATGGTGGCAATGCCTCCGAATTATTAGGATTGCCGGTAGGTGAATCCGTAAAAATAGTTTTTGATAATAATTTTTAAGGAATAAAACATACAAAATTAAAATGTAATGATAACTAGAATTGTAAAATTGACGATGAAAGAAGAAGAGGTGGAAACATTTAAAACTTATTTTGCAACCGTATGCGAAACTATTCGCTCGCAAGAAGGTTGCCATTTATTGCAGGCATGGCAAGATATTCATCATCCAACTATTTTTTTCACCTATAGCTTGTGGGATGGTGAAGAATATTTAGACCAATACAGAGATTCTGCTTTCTTTTTGCAATTTTGGAAAACTGTAAAACAATGGTTTGGCGCAAAAGCAGAAGTATGGAGTTTTGACAAAATTGTAGATTTACCATAATTATTTTCAACAGTATTTAGAAACACACTATGAGAGAAATTTCCTTAGCAGATTATACGATAACATTTGATAGTACTTTACATTCCGTCAATGAATTTTTAAAATTACATGCTTATTCTACTGTTTTTGTAATTGTAGATGAAAATACCAAAATACATTGTTTGCCACTATTGTCAAATATTATTGAAAATTATACTGTAATAGAAACCAGCAGCGGGGAAGAAAATAAAAATTTATTGACTTGTGAAAGTATTTGGCAACAATTAATTCAACACAATGCAGATAGAAAAGCATTGGTGATAAATTTAGGCGGAGGAGTAATTGGAGACATGGGCGGTTTTGCAGCAAGCTGTTATAAAAGAGGAATAGATTTTATCAATATACCAACTACTTTATTATCGCAAGTAGATTCCTCTATTGGTGGAAAATTAGGAATTGATTTTAAATATGGGAAAAATTTAATCGGCTTATTCAAAAATCCTAAAAACGTTTTTATTTCCACTGTATTTTTTAAAACACTTCCATCAAGACAATTTATAAATGGTTGGGCAGAAATTTTTAAACATGCTCTGATTCAAGATAAAATGCAATGGGAAACTTATAAAAATTTAGATATTTTGCAAACTGAAATGGATAGTATTGTTTATCAATCGTTGCAAATAAAAAAAGCAGTAGTTGAAACCGATCCTTACGAAAAAGGGTTGCGCAAAATTTTGAATTTTGGCCATACCATCGGGCATGCAATAGAAGCCTATTCATTGGAATACGAAAATAATTCACTATTACATGGAGAAGCCATCGCAATTGGAATGATTTGCGAAGCATATTTATCCGTAAAAAAATGCGGATTGTCAGTGAATGAATTAGAAGAGATAAAAGAAATATTGTTGAAGCATTATCCCAAACATGATATTTCGCAATTTGATACAGAAAAATTATTGACCTCTATGAGTATCGACAAAAAAAATGATGGAACGAGAATAATGGCTGCTTTATTAAAGGAAATAGGAAACTGCGCGTATGATATAGAACTGACCAAAGAGGATGTATTAGAGAGTTTGAACTTTTATAATAATTAATTTTTTCTGAACAAAAACTAATATGGTGATGTTGATATTTTGTACTGAATTAAAAAATATAAAATAAAAAAATAATGGCAACCATAACCTTAAAGAAAAACGAAATACATACAGCAGGCGAATTACCAAATATTGGAACAATGTTACCTGATTTTACTTTAGTAGCAGCGGATTTGTCTGAAAAATCCCTTTCAGATTATACAGGAAAACGATTGGTTTTAAATATTTTTCCAAGCATAGATACGGGCACTTGCGCAGCGTCTGTTCGTCATTTTAATGAAGATGCTTCCATGCTAAATAATACAACTATTTTATGTATATCTAAAGATTTGCCGTTTGCTGCCAGTCGCTTCTGCGGAGCAGAAGGAATTGCAAACGTAGAAACACTATCCGCATTTCGTAGCAATGATTTTAATGCACTACTTATAATAGATGGTCCTTTGAAAGGATTGTACAGCCGTTGCATTATTGTTGTAGATGAATCAGGAAAAATTATCCATACAGAACAAGTAGATGAAATAGTCAACGAGCCTAATTACGAAGCTGCTATTGCGGCATTGAAATAATACTTGGACTCCACTTAAAATGAAATAATTATAAAAAGAAAAGAGTAAATGTGAAAAAAGGGTGTTATGAAAGCTTATAAATTTTCATAATATCTTTCAAAATGTTTTCGAAGTCAATTTTTAAATCTATAATTTTTCCCGTGTGCATATCAAACACCCAACCGTGTACCATAATGCCATTTTCATTATATGCTTCCTGAATAGCCGCCGTTTTAATAAGGTTTATACATTGTTCTTGCACATTTAATTCTACCAAACGGTTATAGCGTTGTTGCTCGTCTTCGATAGCGTCTAATTCATTTTGATGGGTGCGATATACATCTCGGATATTTCTCAACCATGGATTTAAAATGCCCAAATCCAAAGGTTGTAAAGCAGCTTTTACGCCACCGCAACCATAATGTCCGCAAACAATAACATGCTTGACTTTCAATTGGCGAACTGCATAATTAATAACAGACATCACATTCAAATCAATAGAAACTACCATGTTTGAAATATTGCGATGCACAAAAACTTCACCCGGTCCCACGCCCATTAATTCCTCTGCCGAAGCTCTACTGTCAGAACAGCCAATGTATAAAAATTCTGGGGTTTGTCCTTCCGCCAAATTTTTAAAATATTCTGGATTTACAGAAAGTTTTTCGGCCACCCATTTTTCATTGTTCTTAAATATTTTTTCGATAGAAGTCATGCATTTATAATTTTATTGGACAGTTTTAGCTAAGGTAAGTAATATAAGGTAATTATTGATTTATTGTTCCTTTTCTATATTAAATACTACTTCCGATAAAATGTCTTTATTGGATGAAAACTTGCGTTCTATAAATTGTATTTCATTGTTTTTATCTATAAAAATTAGTGTTGAACAACGCGTACCATAAATCGGAGTATGTATAAAAACAGAAGACATTGCTTTTTCTATTTCTAACGGCAAACCCGTAGAGGGCAATTGCTCTTTTGGTGCTTTGTCTTCGTTGCTCAATAAATTAAACAAATAATCTTTCTCTAAATAATTATTATTGACGGCGGTTTCCAGCTCTTTAGTTATCTTTTCTACTTTTGGCCAAGAGGTATCTAAAAGTGCATTGCTTAATCCATGAATGCCACTTTTTACCTTGTTAATCGTATCAGAAACATTGGAATAATAAAGCATTTCATTCCCATCAAATAAAAGCAAATTAAAATCATTAAACGGTGAAGCAGTCTTTTTTAATATGGTCAAATAGGCTTCAGCAGCAATAGAAGATTTCAAAAAATCTAGGACTAAATCTCCACGGGATGGAGCATTTTCTTTTACAGTTTTAAGATTTCTAAAATTGGTTAAAGCCGCCCATCTGCCATTTTTTTGTAGTCCTATCCAAGTGCCACCGGCTCGTAAATCCTTTCCTGCCAAAATACTGGGAAAGCCTTCCTCTACCCAAAAATGTGCTTCCTGTGTAGGACGATTATAAAACTCATCTCTATTAGCAAGGAGAATTAAAGGATATTGTGGGTGCACTTTATAAGCAAAGGCAATTAGACACATTGAAATTAATTTTACTGTTTCAAAAGTACATATATTGCTGTATAAAAATAAATAGACAGTCGGTAGATTTTTATTCCTTTATTAATAGCAAATTAAATTTCTTTTTTCATTCTATATTGATTATCAATAGCTGTAATTTTGCATCATGGCTTCAATCACGGATGAAATACACAGACGAAAAACATTTGCTATCATTGCACACCCCGATGCAGGAAAAACAACCTTGACCGAAAAATTTCTTTTATACGGTGGAGCTATCCAAACAGCGGGTGCAGTAAAATCGAATAAAATCAAAAAGTCTACCACTTCTGATTTTATGGAAATCGAAAAACAACGGGGTATTTCGGTGGCTACTTCCGTTATGACATTTGAATATAAAAACACCTTAATTAATATTCTTGATACACCTGGTCACAAAGATTTTGCCGAAGATACTTATCGCACATTAACGGCTGTTGATAGTGTTGTATTGGTGATAGATTGCGTAAAAGGGGTGGAGGCGCAAACAGAAAAACTAATGGAAGTATGTCGTATGCGTAATACTCCGGTGATTGTTTTTGTAAATAAAATGGATAGAGACGGAAAAGATGCGTTTGATTTATTGGATGAATTAGAACAAAAACTTTTTATAAAAGTACGCCCATTGTCATGGCCAATTAACAGTGGAACTTATTTTAAAGGAGTGTATAATCTGTATGATAAACAGTTGAATTTATATAGAGCTTCTGGTACAAAAGTGGAGGAAGAATTTGTGAGTATTAATGATTTGAATGATACTGTATTGGATAAGCAAATTGGAGAACGAGACGCCAGCAAGCTTAGAGAAGACGTGGAGTTAATAGATGGTGTGTATGAACCTTTTGATGAACAACAATACAAAACCGGAGAAATAGCACCGGTATTTTTTGGTTCGGGTGTAAATAATTTTGGCGTTCGAGAGTTATTGGAAACGTTTATTCGAATAGCCCCATCGCCTCGTGGAAGAAATACAGATACACGTGTGGTAATGCCCGAAGAAGAAAAATTAACCGGATTTGTATTTAAAATTCATGCTAATATCGACCCAAATCACCGCAGTCGTATTGCATTTTTGAGAGTATGTTCTGGGAAATTTGAACGTAATAAATTTTATTATCATACAAGATTGAAAAAAGAATTGCGCTTTAGCAATCCAGTTACTTTCATGGCTTCCGATAAAAGTATTGTAGAAGATGCTTACCCAGGAGATGTGATAGGAATGAATGATACTGGAAATTTTAAAATTGGTGATACACTTACCGAAGGCGAACAAATGACCTTCAAAGGTATTCCAAGTTTCTCTCCTGAAATCTTTAAAGAATTGGTGAACACCGATCCAATGAAAACAAAACAATTGGAAAAAGGAATCCGCCAGTTGACCGAAGAAGGCGTAGCGCAGTTATTTACAGTACAAACTACACAAGCCAAAATCATAGGCACAGTAGGAGAGTTGCAATTTGAAGTTATTCAATACAGATTATTGCACGAATATGGCGCTTCTTGTCAGTTTAAGCCACTACAATATCATAAAGCTTGTTGGGTAACATCTGATAATGTTCAAAAATTAAATGAATTTATCCGAACAAAATCCAATTATATTGCTTTTGATAAAGAAGAGCAACCGGTCTTTTTAGCCAGCTCCGAATGGATATTGCGATTAACACAACAAGATTATCCGGATATACATTTTCATTTAACTTCAGAATTTAATAAAGACGAAGTCGTGATTTAAAAAATAATAAGAAAGAATAATAATATGAGCACAAGAGTAGAACTTTTACGCAGCCAAATCGGAAAAGATAAATGGCAATATGATTATCCATTGATGGACTGGTTGAAGCTGAGAGTTATTGAAGTAGAAGAAGGTTATATAAAAATGGAATGTGATGTAAGGAAAGATATGCTGAATCCGAATGGAATTATGCATGGTGGTATGATGGCTACACTTTTAGATGAAGTAATGGGAGCGGCCAGTTTCACTTTGGGCAGACCAACGGGTTTTGCTACGATAAATATGAATTTGGATTACCTTTATTCGGCAAAAGCAGGCGAAACCATACACGCAGAAGGCAGAATTGTTCGTGCTGGCAAAACAGTATTGCATATCAAAGCAGAATTATATAATGCAGAAAATACCCTCTTGGCAAAAGCTACTTCCAATATGATTAAAACTTCTGTGCCTGTTTCCATCTAAATTTTATTCAAAAAAATGCACGAAGCAATAAATATCACTTCGTGCAATAGTAAATATCAATTATTAGGAGGATAATTTATTAATTTCCGGTGGTTGGGTCAACAATGATGGTTGATCTAAGATTTCCTGTAGTTGGATCAACGATGATAGTTGATTTTGCATTGCCTGTAGTAGGGTCAACGATTATAGATGATTTTAAGTTACCTGTAGTAGGGTCAACTCCTCTTCCATTCATTGATGAAAGTGCTACGATAAGTGCGATTAAAATTCCCATTTTTTGCGTGTTTTGTAATGCAAATATCTAGATATTAAACTAATTTATAATTTCTTTTAGTGCAATAAAGTGTCACCCCAAACAAATAGAATATTTTTTTGGTATATTTGAAACATGCTGATTACTATAAAGTTACATTAGTATGAATTGGGTTTTACCATTCCTTTTGTGACATTTTAGTTTTATAGTTTGTATAGCAAAATTGTAAATTTTTTACATAATTGTAGTATTTTTTAAAATAGCATAGTTTTATTTTGTACCTCGCACACTTTAAAAAGCATACTTCCACACTACAAATATGCAATGTTTACAGCAATATGCAAATCCTTATTTTTAGCTATTGTGACTATGTGAAAAATATATTATATTGTAAGTGTATTTTATATTCTATTTATTTTTAAACACTTATGAGATATTTGCATTATTAATTGTGACAAATGGATACGCTAAAAGAACTGATAAAAATTGTTAATAGGAAAAGATTGTCAAAAATAGATGTCTTTGATAAGACTTTTTTGAGCGATAATAATACTAATTTATATTTTAAACTCTATGAAGGATTAGAATCTGGTAAAATAACCGATGATGCTTCAGCAGCTTTATATTTATATGGAAAGGACGATAAAGATGCAAAATTTAGAAAACTAAAATCGCGTTTCAGAACTAAATTACAAAAAACACTTTTACTCTTAGATACCGAAGATGTATTTATCAATAATCAAAGCAAGGCTTATTATGAATGTTTAACAGCCAATCAAATTATAGAAATTATTATAAAGATGACTGGTACGACTAAGTTAGTACACGAAATAGTAAAAGAAAACTACAACAAAGCAATCCAATACAATTTTTATGATATTGCCAGAAATTATTCTTTCTATTTAATGAGCTATTTTGCTATTATTGGTGATTTAAAATCATTTGATAAAGAAAAAGACAATTACCTAAAATTTATAGAATTAGCACAAAAAGAACAATATGCTAAATTTATATATTTTAAATCCATCGTATTGTTTGAAAATAAAATGCCCATAACAGATGCATTGTTAGAAGAAGTAAAACAAAATTTAGCCGAATTGCTTTCTATCCGCTTGCTGCTTCAAAATAATATTGAAATTGATTTCTATTATTTTTATTTAGCTTTTGAATATTATCAAAAAAGCAACCAACTGAACGATTTAATTAGAATTTGTAATGAAGCAGACACACTGGTAGCATCCAATCCAAAAGCTTTTACCAATACAAGAAAAATAATTTCGGTCTTATATAGATTATCGGCATTGTTATCACAAAGAAAATACAAAGAAGGTTTAGCAGAAATTTTGGAAGAATCAAAATTTGATTTGCCAAATAATTATTTAAATTGGTTTGTATTGAGAGAATACGAGTTTAAATTAAACATACAAAATAAAAATTTGGAAGGCGCAGAAAGAACATATAATGAAATACTAAATAATCCTGCGTATAAAAGACAAGATGAAAAAATTCAAGAAAAATGGAAAATTTATCATGCTTATTTTGTTTTCATGAAAAATTTTTACTCCAATGGAGACTTTAAATTCAATATGGCAAGATTTTTGAATGATGTTCCTGTAAATTCAAAAGATAAATCTGGTTATAATTTTGCCATTCGAGTAATAGAAATATTATTCCACGCCGCCAAAAAAGATTACAATTTGATTTTTTCTAAAATGGATGCTTTAAAAATTTATAGAACTCGATATTTAAATGATAACACCTATAAACGAAATCATCTTTTTTTGAGCGTGCTAATAAGAGCAGAAAAATCAGGATTTAACTCGAAAGAAATGAAGCAGGCAAATTGGATAGAATTAAAAGAATTGAGAAAACAAAATAACTACATAATAGCCGATTGGGAAATTATTCCTTACGAAGAATTATGGGATATTTTTGTCGAATTATCTAAAAGATAAACAATCGAATTCTAAAATAAATAAACCATACAAATACTATTAAAATACTAAACTATGAATCAGCACATTAAAAAAATCTTTACCGTTTTAATAGTTGCGTTACCATTAATCGCAACAGCACAAAACACCAAAAAACAACCTGCCAAAACACCCGCTGCCAAAAGTCAAGTTGTTCAAACCGAAATAAAAACACCCACCCCTCCACTTACGGCTATCGATTCATTGCAGCAAATAAATGCCGCTATTTTATTAAAACCATCTTATGAATTGTCCATAAAACGGGCCGCAATATTAGCCCGATTAGGAGATTACTCTGGCGCAATATTAAATTATACCGATGCAATACAATTAAATAATACGGAAAAAAGTGCTTACTATGAACGTGGAAATGCACAATATGCCGTAGGCGAAGTGAAAGGCTCTTTAGCAGATTTTGATAAAGCCATCGAATTAGACAGCTTGATGCCAGAATATTATTTAAAAAGAGGAATTACTAAACGAACATTGAAAAATTACATAGGTGCTTTAGCAGATTTTGATAAAGCCATCGAGTTAAAACCAGATTATTCAGAAGCATTTAATAATAGAGGTCTTTGTAAATTTTATACAGACGACGAATTGAATGTAACCGCTATAAATGATATAGACAAAGCCATCGAATTAAACCCCAATTATGCGGAGGCTTATAATAACAAGGGCGATTATTTTATTAATGAAGAGAATGATAGTGCTGCTTGTGCTAGCTGGACTAAAGCAGCAGAACTTGGAAATGCAAAAGCTAAAAAATCTATTGACAAATATTGCATTCCAAAAATGGAAGAAAATAAATTGATTATTGAACCAGAAAAACAAATAGAACCATCTCCCATTATTCAAGAGCAACCAATAGAAAAAATAACATCTACAAAAATAGATTCATTAATAGAAAATACATCTCCAAAATCAGAACAAATTTTGAATGAAAATACGCAAGAAATTAAAAAAGTAGAATTAAAACCAGGACCACCAGTTTTGTTAAAAGACATAAATCAAGAAATTAAAAAAGAAGAAGCAAAAAGCTCCGTACAGGATTCAATAGTAATGCCTCCCAAGGAAAAACCGACACCGGCAGCCACCGATAAAAAAGAGGATAAAGAAACCAAAAAAGATAAACCAGACGCCCCTAAAGAATGATATTATAAAAATACTTGCCTAAAATTTAAAAAATGAACATAAAAAATAGCATCTCTTTTGGGATGCTATTTTTTTGGAATAATAAAGTGACCGCGGAAGGATTCGAACCCTCAACCCTCAGAGCCGAAATCTGATATTCTATCCAATTGAACTACGCAGCCATTTTAATAAATATATAAATGATAAGTTGTCTGTATATTTGCATCAAAATGATGGCAAAATTACATTCATTTTTTATAATATCAAAATAGAATAATAATTCGTATTCAATCATCTCAACAACTAAAGTATGGAAGCAAGAAAAGCATCAGAAACGCTCAATATACAAACAGAATTGATTATGCCGGCACATACCAACCCAATCGGAAATTTAATGGGTGGACATTTGCTTAGCTGGATGGATGTTTGCACCGGCATTTCCGCCATTAAACACTGTGGAGGTATTTCTGTAACAGCAGGCTTGGATAATGTATCTTTCAATTTACCAATAAAAATGGGCGATATCGTAATTTTAAGAGCATTTGTAACCCGTGCATTTAGTACATCTATGGAAGTAATTTGTGAAGTGTTTATTAAAAATATAATTACTCAAGCAGAAGTAAAATCACACGAAGCCTTTTTCACTTTTGTTGGAATAGATTTTCAAGGAAAACCCATTTGTTGCCCACAAGTAATACCTGAATCAGATAGAGAAAAAGAATTATTTGAATCTGCATTAGGGCGCAGAGAATTGCGTTTAATTAATGCCGGAAAATTAAATCCTAAAGACTCCGTTTACTTGAAAAAAGATTTCTTTAATGAAGGATAAATTTTTCTTTATTAATTTAGATTACTTCTCAATAATTGACCAAATATTTTTTTCTTTCCTAAGTCTTCATGAAATTTAGTAACACCATTATTGGTATAAGCTTCTTCGCCATTAATAAATACATGTTGTACTACTTTTCCACTTCTTTTTATTAGTCGGTAGCCACCATCAAAATGAGGGTGATAATCTTCAATCGGTTCTGTATTTAAATCAATGTCTAATTTTGAAGGGTCAATAATTACTACATCAGCACGCTTTCCTACGGAAATATCCCCAGCATCTATCCCCAAATAATCTGCAGGTTCTTTAGTAAGCCTGTAAATTGCTTTTTCTATTGGCATAATATCTGGATGATGAGTAGCTTGTTTGAGTAAATGCAAAGCGCCGTCATGGAAAGCCATATTTACATTGTGAGCCCCCGAATCGTTAAATCCTGGAAAGCAATGTTTGCTTGCCAGTAATTCCATGCGCACACTTTCTCTATGATTAGAAGTTTCGCATTTCCAACGGATATGCGTATCATATTCTTCCAATAAATCCATAAAATGTTCAACAGAATCTTTACCGGCTTCTTGTGCTATTTGTTCAAAATTTTTACCAATATGGGAAGCAACAGGAGATTTTACCACCCACATTTCTTTTAAGGCCCGTGGAAATACAGAGGCTGCTTTATGGTTCCACTCTTTTACAAATTGTTTTCTGAAAGCGGGACTTTTAAACATTGCTTTTCGTTCGGCCTCTGTAGAACTAATAGCTTTTATCATGGACGGGAACTCTTCAAATAAGGGCGTCACAGGACCATCTCCATAATTCATAAATGGTACAGCAAGTGTTTGAAATTTCATATTGGCTCTTAATACACTATTCCCTAAGAAGCCAAGTAATTGGAGCAAATGATATATTTTTTCGTTAGATTTTAAATCCAACGCTGCAACAATTGTTGTTTTTAATGTTTTTTTGAAAAATCCACCTTGGCTTAATCGCACAATGGTGCCAAAAGATGTTTTGTCTATTGCATTGGGAGTTATTTGCAATACTCGATGGTGCTTGCGTAAAACGTTTGCCAGTCGTTTGTATTCAGATTTTGCGGCTAATTGTGAAGGAACAGAAAATCCAGTGAATTTTGGTGCATACACGCCTGCCCAGCGGTGAAAGGGTAACATATCTATAGAAATACCCAAATACCCTGCCTGAATGGCTTCTTCTGCAATGGCTTCCATTTTCTGTAATTCTTCTTCACTCGCTATTTTTTCTGTAAAACTTCTTTCCAATCCCATTACATGCATGCGTAAGTTAGAGTGACCTAAAAAAGAGGCAATATTTGGTCCAACTGGAACGGTGTCTAAGTGTTCATAGTATTCTCGTACATTTTTCCATTTTATATTTCCTACTATCCATTGGCTTAGTGCCTTTGCAGGAATATTTTCAACCCGAGCAAATAAATCGACAATTTCAGTATCCTTTCCTAATGCAGCAGAAAGAGAGCAATTACCAATGATTACGGTAGTTACACCATGTCGAACTGACTCTTCTAAGGCAGGCATTACTTCTAATTCGGCATCATAATGTGCGTGAATGTCTAATAATCCGGGCATCACCCACTGCCCAGAGGCATCTATTTCTTTTGCACCTTCAATAGTCGGAGCTTTATCAACAACTGAATCAATTTTATTTCCTTTAATTATAACATCTTTTAGTACTCCTTTTTTGCCAGTTCCGTCAAAATAAAGTCCGTTTCGTATGATAGTAGTGTTCGTATTCATATTCATTTTTAATAAAATTTTTTTAGCGCAAATAAAGTTACAATAATATCCAAAATTATCAATGCTAAAAAATGATAAACAAACGTAAATTAATAGAAGTAAAGAAAGAGTTTTTTTGTATTTGTTAATTCATTTTATACCTTTATGGTAATAATATAAGTATGGCATATAAGGTAAAAGTAATTTTAGACGGTAAAGATTACACGTTAAATGTACATGATGACGAAACAATTTTAGATGCCGCTATCAATGCAGATATAGATCCACCTTATGCATGCCGTGTGGCAGCTTGTTGTACTTGCAAGGCAAAATTAATAGCTGGGAAAGTGGTAATGGAGGATGATGAACCTTTGACAGAGGAAGAAAAAGAAGAAGGGTTTATCCTTACCTGCCAATCTCACCCTAAAGAAGATTGCACTATTAGTTATGATGAAGCATAAATACCATTTTATACTTCAAATAATTCTCCTACTTTTAATACCTTAATAGCATTACTTATTTGATGATTGCTAAAATAATCCCGAACGATTTTTATAGGTTCTGATGGTGGTTCGTCGCTTAAATCGAATGTACCATAATGCATTGGAATAAATGTTTTTCCATTTAGTACCTGAAAGGCTTCTATTGCTTCTTGAGGAGATATGTGTGCCCATTTCATCATATATCTTGGCTTATAAGCTCCAATAGGCATTAAACAAACATCAAAAGCATTAAAATATTCGTTTATTTCTTTAAAATGGGAACTATACGCCGTGTCGCCAGCAAAATAGATGGAGGTGTCAGTATGTTGGATAGCAAAACTTCCCCAAAGAGTTGTATTAAAATCATTGATAAATCGCCTATTCCAATGTTTTGCTGGCAAAAGTGTAATATCAAGATTTGGAGTGTCATACCGTTGCCACCAAGCTGCTTCTTGTATATTTTTTACTCCAATATTTTTTAATATTTTTTCAAAACCCAAAGGACATAGAATCGTCACAGTAGGATTGAAAGCAAGCAATTTTTTTAAAGTAGAAATATCTAAATGATCTCGATGACCATGAGAAAGTAATATGTAATCTATATTATTGAAATCCTTAATTTCACAAGGTAAATCATGTTTTCTTTTTAAAAATGGAGTAATATTATTAAATATAGGATCTGTAAGAATGGTAGTATTATTTACACGAAAGAAAAAGGAGGAATGTCCGAGCCATGTAATGTTATTCGTTTTAGTATTTAAAAAATCAATATTTCGAATGACTTCCGGTTTGAATAAGTCCTTCTTTTTTTCTTTTTTTTGAGGATTAAATGAAGTTATCCATTTTAACAGTCTGCTTGCTGGAAGTTTCTCCATTTTATCATTGGAAATATATTGTCCGTTTGCATAAAGATTTCCCTTTACATTATCTCGAATGAATGAAAGGTCGGCATTGTATCTATATTCATTTTTCATAATAAAAAAAACCTGTTAGAATTTCTAACAGGTTTTTAATGGATTTGTTTATAAATTATCTAACAGGAGAGAAGTCAACACGTCTGTTTGTGTGGTGTTGGTTCTCATTAGAAGCATCTTTAATAAGAGGATCTGATTTTCCCATTGGCAATCTGATAAATCTATCTTCAGGTATTCCGTAGTTTTCTTTCAAATATTTGATAGTTGAAAGAACACGATTTTCTGATAGTTTTTGATTATAGTCAGAAGAACCTCTGATGTCAGTATTACCTTTTACGTTTACTTTTAAATCAGGATTTGTTACCATGATAGTTCCTACTTTTCTCAATTCGCTTACTGCTTCCGGAGTAATATTGTATTTATTTAAGTCGAAATAGATAGAAGTAAATTTCCATAAGTTGTCTTCTACAGCTTCTATTTTCTTGCTTACAGCTACATCATCATAAGGAACACCACCTTTGAATGCGATATTAGCAGTATCAGGCTCTGGTAATATATTTTTGCAATCAACAATTGGATATTGAGGCGAAGAGAATGGTTCTGGATCTATTGTGTCAGGACAACCATCTTTATCACTGTCTAATGTTACTCCATGAGCATCAACAGCGTAACCAGCTGGTGTATTTGGTTCTTTGTCTAAAATGTCTAATACGCCATCTCCATCAGAGTCTTTTAAGTTTACTTCTTTTGGTTTTGGTACGTTCGCCATAATAAATGCTAAAGGATTCACCCATTCAACATGTTCTTTTTGAGAACCAATGCGACCGAATTTGTAAGAGAAACCAATATTAACGTATGCATAAGCATCTCTGTTCATTTTAGATAAAGAGTTTACAACAGTACCATTGCTGTTTACTTTTGTAGAGAAATTGAATGCATCTACTTTGTCAGAGTTGGTGAAAATCATATTACCTTCAACGCTCATGTCAAATGATTTGCTCAATTTGAATTTCATTCCTACACCAAAAGGGAAAATAACCTCTGTGAATTTATTTGTATAACCTTTTAGGTATTGGCTGTTATTGATAGGCTTGTCATCTTTTACATTGTATATTTGAGAGGACATACGTACTAAACCAACCCCAATTTTAGTGTATAAAGCAAATTTTCTAGATTTGATAGGCTTGCCAGTCATTTGAGATTTGATGAACTTATTATAAGAAGTTCCTAATCCTAACCAGTCAATATAAAAATTAACGGCAGCTTGGTGAAATACATTTGTTTTAAAATAAACAGGTTGGTCAAAACCTAATTGTTTCCAATATTGTCTATCCTCAGAAAAACCACCTTGCTCTACTGTTCTTCCTAATAATCTTCCTAAAGTATAGTCAAAGTTTAAACCAAATGCACTGTTAAACATTTTAGTTAAACCCATACCAACACCCCATGGATTTCACTTGGTTTTTTTAATTGACGAGCCCAGTCATAACTTCTGATGTCTGTAAAAGGCGTAGTTGCACCAAAGTGAATATTTAAACTCCAATCTTTTAAGAATTTTTTTGGATCAACATTGTAATACTTACTGGCATCTTTTGTCTCTATTGTTCCACTTGGAGAATCAGAGGTTACACCCACGCTGGAATTTTTCTTAACTTTCTGAGCATACGCACCTGATACGAACGATAGGCACATAGCAGAAAGTAAAAAGAAGTTCAATTTGATTTTCATTTTAATGTATTTTGGGTAAAAATAGTGAATGTTTGTTAAATAACAAAAAAATCTAACTAATAATTAAAGATTTATTCAACATAATCGAGTTCCTTGCTAAAAGTATCCTTTAATGTGTATAAAGCAACGAATGCCAATGCAAAGACAATAAGCCCTACATATAGACTGGAGGCAATGTATGAATTACCAGCTGTTTTGAAAGAATCTGCTACAATATTGATTAATGGAACGGCGCCTCTAACGAAATTAGGAACGGAGGTGGTAACGGTGGCACGCAAATTTGTGCCAAACTGTTCAGATGCAGTAATATTAAACACTGCCCAATATCCAGATGAAAATCCTATTAATACACAGGAGATATAAAACATTGTCAAATTTTGCTTTCCAATAAATAGATAAAATAGTATTGAAAATATAGATAAAATTAAAAATGTAAAAATTGCTTTTTTTCTGCTTTTTAAATATTGACTAAACAATCCACTTGCCATATCGCCAAAACACAAACCTATATAACTATACATAATCGCTTTTGATGGCATAGGTGTTTCCGTCATGTTCATGGCTTGCCCCATTTCTTTTGAAAAAAATACAAATGAATTTACAATATACCATATTGGAAGCCCTACCAGTATAACGCTTAAGTATTTTGTAAAAGTAGGCATGTCTCTAAATAATTTGAATACATTTCCTCTGGAGACTTCTTTTTTTTGTGCAATTTGTTTAAACATCCCTGATTCTAATACACCAATTCGCATCAACAATAATACTATTCCCATGCCACCGCCAATGAAATAATTTACTCGCCAACTTATCAAATCAGGATAAGAGGAAAGCAGGCTGGCAACAACTGCACCCAACACTCCAACACTGGCTATGATGGTAGCACCTAAACCCCTTTTTTCTTTCTGCATTGTTTCGCTTACCAACGTTATGCCTGCACCTAATTCACCTGCCAGTCCAAAGCCTGCAATAAATCGAAGTATTTTATATTCTTCAATGGTATGTATTGTCCCATTTAAAATATTAGCGATAGAGTATAAAAAAATAGAGCCGAACAATACGGATAATCTCCCTTTTTTATCTCCAAGAATCCCCCAAAATATACCGCCTGCCAACATTCCCCACATTTGAAAATTAAATAGCATTTTTCCGTAATATGCCAAGTCTGCATCAGAAGTAATGCCAATTCCTTTTAAACTCGGTACTCTTATTACTCCAAACAACACTAAATCGTAAATATCCACAAAATACCCAAGTGCAGCTACTAAAATAAGAAGTGTAAGTCCTTTTTGCTTATCATCTTTTTTCATACAATTTTATTAATGTAATAGAGTGTAAAGTACATGTTTTATTTTACTGCCATACAATTATTCTAAAAATTCTTTCATTGCTGTATAAGTTTCTTCAGGATAAATATTTAAACAGAAATGTCCGCCCTTTACTTGTTTATAAAGTTCATCAGGTGGCAATACTATTTTGTCTTTATCGCTGTGAATTCTCAACGGATTTGGTAAAGTAGATACTATTTTTTTTTGAAATCCCATCTCCAGCATTAACGCAAGTTGTGTATTACTAAAATTATCAAAATTATCCATAATTTTAGATTGTATTTCTTTAACTCGCTCATCTTTTATTTTATTGAGTAAATATCTTTTTAAATAACTTGTTTTTACAGCACCTGTTACGGCTGTAAGCATAGTAAATCTAGGTAATTTAGGAAATACATGAATGATTTTTTTAGGATCATTAAACGAACCAATCATGCAAATTGGATTTTCTTGAATTTCTCTTATTTGAAATGAAAAATATCCACCCATAGAATGACCTACTAATTTATCTTCTTTGCTGATATTGTATTGATTGATTAATTGTCGTGAAAATTGCTGCACCGTAATTAATGGAAATGTAAATTTATCTAAAATCGGTCGATAGTCCACATGAATAATCTTGTATTTATGTTTGTTGAAAAATGGAATTAAATCATTAAAAACAAATGTGTCTTCACCAAATCCGGGTAATAAAAAGAGTTTTTTTTGCATAGAACGAAAATAATGAATCTTTCTATAACAACAGATTTACTAAAGAATATAATTATTAACGTATTTTTGTAACATGACAAATCTTAGATTACCAGCAGAATGGGAGCTACAAGATGCCATTCAAATTGCATTTCCAAGTAAACATTCTGATTGGCAAAATTATTGGGAAGAAGTAATACCTTGCTATGTAAACATCATTAAAATGATTGCTTCCTATCAACCATTAATTATTGTAGGTGATGATAAAAATGAGGTTGAATATTATTTGCGTGATTTAGAAAAAACAAATATTCACGTAATTGAATTACCAATCAATGATACTTGGGCAAGAGACCATGGAGCAATAACGGTTCAGCACGGAGAGAACTATTTGATTTATGATTTTGTATTCAATGGATGGGGATTAAAATTTGCCGCAGATAAAGATAATTTGATAACCGGTGAATTATGGAACAAAGGAATTTATCATGCTAAAGAAAAAATACATCCTGGTTTAGTATTGGAAGGTGGAAGTATAGAAAGCGATGGAAAAGGCGTTTTGCTAACAACAACCAATTGCTTGCTTTCGCCCAATAGAAATCCACATTTATCTAAAGAACAAATAGAACAACAATTGATAAAATTGTTTGGATTAAAAAAAGTTTTTTGGCTGGAACATGGACATTTAATAGGAGATGATACAGATGCACATATTGATACAGTAGCAAGATTTTGTGATGAACGAACCATTGCTTATGTTCAATGCACCGATAGGGATGAAGTACATTATATGGATTTGAAAAAAATGGAAGAAGAATTGCAAGCCCTTAGAACATTAGATGGGGAGCCTTATATATTAGTACCTTTGCCAATGGCGGAGGTTATTTTTGCACCAGACGATAATAGAAGGCTGCCTGCAACGTATGCCAATTTTTTAATAATGAATGAAGTCGTTTTATTGCCAACTTATAATATTACTCAAGATGAATTAGCTTTATCACAACTACAAACTGCTTTTCCAAACAAAAAAGTAGTAGGAGTAGATTGCAAAGCATTATTATTACAACATGGTTCATTGCATTGTATCACCATGCAATACCCAAAAGGAAGCATAGAATGGAAAAATTTATAATCTAATTTCTCATTAAATGGTTATTAAAAACAACAAAACATGAAAGTAGGAATCGTACAACAAGCCAACAACAATGATAAAGTAGCTAACATTGCAAAGTCACTCAAAGGAATAGAAGAATGTAAACAACAAGGAGCCGAATTGGTAATATTACAAGAGCTACATTGCGGTATTTATTTTTGTCAGGCAGAAGAAACAGACATCTTCAATATGGCAGAGCCGATACCAAGTGAAACCACCCAATTATTTTCCGAAGCTGCAAAAAAACACGGAGTAGTTTTAATTACTTCTTTATTTGAAAAAAGAGCACCCGGATTATATCATAATACATCTGTAGTTTTTGAAAAAGATGGAAGTATTGCAGGCGTTTACCGAAAAATGCACATTCCAGATGATCCGGCGTATTATGAAAAATTTTACTTCACGCCAGGTGATATTGGATTTAAGCCTATTCAAACTTCTGTTGGAAAATTAGGGGTATTGGTTTGCTGGGATCAATGGTATCCGGAAGCAGCCAGATTGATGGCATTAAGCGGTGCTGAAATCTTAATTTATCCAACAGCTATCGGCTGGGAAAGCACCGATACCAACGAAGAAAAAAACAGACAATTTACAGCATGGCAAACAGTGCAACGTGGACACGCCGTAGCCAATGGACTGCCGGTAGTAGCGGTCAATAGAGTAGGACACGAACCTGACTGGACGGGTGTAACCAATGGCATTCAGTTTTGGGGACAAAGTTTTGTTGCCGGACCGCAAGGGGAAGTTTTATATTCTGCTCCAAGCGATAAAGAAATAAATA
>ERZ724520.224-NODE-224-length-29964-cov-7.696045_pt1 | contig 29964 bp, 24 predicted proteins | sample MGYA00376053_ERZ724520 | MGnify/ENA primary metagenome ERZ724520 (study PRJEB28724, sample SAMN07190886) | activated sludge metagenome | isolation source: activated sludge of sewage treatment plant in Hong Hong | place: USA: Christiansburg, Virginia | collected...
TTTCCTTCTTTATCTTTATATATATCCGAAATAAAATAATCTCCGTAATAAATAGGATAGTTTTCGGTGGTGATTTTCTTATCAATTAAAGCCGTACCTGGTAAAGTTCCTGTAACCCAAATAATACCTTCTGTTTCGTAGATCCTCTCCGACTGACTTCTTTCAAATATTACATTTTTGGGTAATTGATTTAATTCAAATGTTGAAGCATTGAAACTATAGAGTTCTTTTGTTCTTAAATCGAGAGCATAGTTACTGAAAAACTTAAGTACGCTTTCGGTGTTAAGGCTACCAGATAAAAAGTGTAACTTGTTTTTTTTGAATACACCTTTCTCATAAACTAAAACAGAATCAATACCACTTAAATGAAATTGAATGCCATTGTTCTTGGTTAAAAATGCTGAACTTAAATAGTAAAGTGAAGCCGGGTATTGTAATACCTTTTTTCCATTTTTATTTAGTACCACAATTTGTTTGGCGCCAATTACTAAGTTATCATCATCGGCAACAGTTAAACTAATGTCAGAGCTGCTTTCATCAGCTTTGAGTTCGTAAAATAAGGAACAACTTTTATTTTTAATTTGAAATATTTGATTGTTTAGGTTGTGGCAATAAATAGTGCCTTCGCGATTCATTGTAAAGTTAAAAACAGAACTTCCCTTGGCTTCATCACAATCTATTTTGTTATAATAATAGTAATCAAAATAATACAATCCTTCGTTGGTAGCAAACCAGTAATTCATGTCTTTATCCTGAATCACGTCATAAATTTGCACACCTCTAAACTGTTCTTCGCCAAAAATAAAATGAGCAGGTTGCTGTGCTTTTGTATTGATAAATGAAAAGCAAATCACAATAAGTAATATTACTTTTGTGCCTGCAAAGTTTCTTAGTATGTTTTGTGCATGTTTGATAGTAACCAAATGTACAAAAAAATATAAATAAATTTATTTGACTGTTAAGTAGTTACTGTTAGTGGTTGTAGCCAACACCAAGTTTATTCTTCTATTTCGCCATCAATATAAGTTTCCCCGTCATCACCTCTCACTATCGCTTTTAGCTTAATAGCAATGTCACACATATATTTTAATATTTCGTCGTCTGGGTTTTTAACGGAGATGCTACCGTTAGAATAATTGAGATAAACCTCGCCATATTTATTGCCTTTTGAACAGCCTGTCCACACTGCGATTCCTTCATTTTTAAACTGAAGTGTTGTCCTGTCTTTTAATGGTGCGACTGCTAGATTTGTTAACTTTAAGTTATCTTGAGTTTCAATAAAACTTTTCCATTCGTCAAGAGGTATATCAGGCGTCTCGTCGTCAGGTGTCCAAAATTCTTTCCTTGTCATATGTATGTCGTAACCCATAGAGTTAAATATTTAGTTTCTGGCTATTACCGCTAACTTATCGCTTGGCACTACTTTTTTATTTTTTAATTATTTGAAAAAACGGTTGTTTCCGTTTGCAAGCCATTAGCCTAAACCAAATATAATAAAAAACCCCTTTAAACTTTTGCTTAAAGGGATTCTTAAAAATGAATTCAAAAACTTAAATTTTTAATTTTTGTCCTAAGCGCAACACTTTAGTTTGCTTAATGCCGTTCTTTTTGCAGATGGCTTTAATTGTTGTGTGATTACGTTGTGCAATGCGTCCTAAAGTGTCGCCTTTTTTTACTGTATACACTTTTCCGTATTTAGATTTTGAACCCGATACTCGTGATAAATTCAAATCCTTTTTTTGGCGGCTATGTAATGCTCTTAAATCGTATTTCGTTTCAACATCGGCTTTAGTAATCATTACCGAGTTGTTTTTTAAGCTACCTGCAGCAAAATCAATAAAGTCTTCCGCATCAATGGCCTGACCTAAATAACGCATTTCAAAATGTAAGTGAGAGCCAAAAGAGTGACCAGTGTTTCCACCTAAACCGATCATTTGTCCAGCTTCTACAGTTTGTCCAGCCTCCACTAATATTTTTGATAAATGAGCGTAAACTGTTTCTAATCCGTTTTTATGTCTGATAATAACTACGTTTCCATAGCTTCTGTTTAATTTAGCAATACGCACCATACCGTCAAATGCAGCACCAACCGTATCGCCAGTTTCTAAATCAATATCTGTTCCGTAATGAGGTCTTCTTTTTCTCCAACCAAACTCAGACGTTACATTTCCATTAAATGGTAAAACAAAGCCGCAATCTGTTGGCTCAGTTAAATTAATAGTAGCCGAATCTTTTTTAAAGCATTGTGCAAATGAATAAGGATGGATAGTTGCTGTATCCCAGCTTGCATATAAATCGTTTGATGGAAAAGCTAATAATGAATCCACTTCTTCTTCCTCGTGATCATGTTCATCAGTTGAATTAACTAACGATAATGGATTGATGACCATTTTAGTTGTATCATCTCTTTTTACTATTTTCTTTTTCCCATCATCTTTAATTGGTTTTTCATCCGGATTAACCGAATTGAATGCAAAAAAAGATTTTGGCTTAATAGTTGTGTTTAAAGTACTTGGTGAAAACGCACTTAACATCAATGATGAACCCATCATTAATATAAAAGCAGATATGTTTTTTGTTTTCACGATTGTATTTTAATTTCGAGATTTGCAAGTATATTGTTTTTATTTTAGAAAAGCAGTGTTAAATGCTGTTAATACCTGATAGTTTTTAACAATTTAACAATTTTAACATTTGCTAATTAGTTCAACTCCTTAATTTCTAAAAAGTTACAAAAACCCTCCAAATAGCTAAAAATTTAGTAGATTTTGGTAATTTGGAATTTCTTTTAAGATTTCGGGGGTATTTTGGTCTATTTTTATGAAAACATGGTTTAAACCATTGCTTAAAAAAACAGAAGCCACATTGAGTTCCAAATTATAACGCAAAGCTTGGTTAACTGTGAACTGGTTAATTTCTATTTCGGGAGCTTTACACTCTATTAAAAGTATAGGTTTTAGGTTTGAGTTAAATACCACTAAATCGGTGCGGCGTTTGGTTTTATTTAAAAGTAATTGCTTTTCAACCGAAATCATAGAAGCAGGAACTTCTTTATGATTAATTAAATAATGAATAATATGTTGTCTTACCCATTCTTCGGGAGTAGCCTCTACAAATTTTTTGCGAATAATATCAAATACCTGCAAATTGCCTTTCTCGTTTTTTTGAAACCGAAAGTCTACCGCCGGAAAATTTAATACTGGTAAATTCATGGTTTTAAAGATAAGAGAAATAATTTGATTGGTAATTGTTTGGGCGTGTCCCTGCGGGCCGGGCTTTCGGTTTCAATCTTTTTGTTCGTTCCTCACAGAAAGGATTTACACCTCAATCCCTCACGCGGTGCATGTATTGATAACTTAACTTCAACTTTAATGCAAACCTGCGCGAGGGATGCAAACGTAAATCCTTATTTACGAAGTAAATAAGATTGCAGTGACAGAGCCCAATGCGGCCCCCGCCGCACGCGCCCAAAATAGTATTTAATAGCTTAATAAACACCATAACATTAACTTGATGAAATAATAATAATCAAAACCTAAAATTACTTTGTATCTTAGCTTAATCAAAAAATCAGATGACAATATATGAAGACGAAAGACGAAATAGTAAATAACTGGTTACCGCGTTATACAGGAAAAAAAATAGAAGAGTTTGGAGAATATATATTACTAACCAATTTTGGTGGTTACGTTAAAATGTTTGCTGAGTGGAACAATGTTGAAGTGGAAGGCGTAGACCGACCAATGCAAACTGCTACTGCCGAAGGCATTACCATTATTAATTTTAGTATGGGTAGTGCGATGGCTGCTACCATTATGGATTTACTAACTGCTATTAGTCCTAAAGCAGTTTTGTTTTTAGGAAAATGTGGTGGCTTGAAAAAGAAAAACCAAATAGGTGATTTAATTTTACCTATTGCAGCTATCCGAGGCGAGGGAACATCCAACGATTATTTTCCGAGCGAAGTACCTGCTTTGCCTTCGTTTAATTTGCAAAAAGCTATTTCGTATACCATTCGTTTAAGTGGTCGTGATTATTGGACAGGAACGGTTTACACAACTAATCGTCGTGTGTGGGAACACGATGAGGCATTTAAAGAGTATTTAAGAGTGGTTCGTGCTATGGCCATTGATATGGAAACAGCTACTATTTTTAGTGTAGGGTTTCATAACGAAATTCCAGTTGGTGCCTTGCTGTTAGTGAGCGATCAGCCAATGATACCCGAAGGTGTTAAAACGGAAGAAAGTGATAAAAAAGTAACTACTGATTTTGTAACCGATCATTTACGTATTGGAATCGATTCGTTAAAAGAGTTACAAAAAGCTGGTATTTCGGTGAAACATTTAAAGTTTTAAAACTTTTTATAAAACTTAGTGTTCTGAAATTTTCGATATAGTTTTCCTGGTTTTGCGGGAATACGGGCACCTATTAAAAAGTTAACGGCTCCATATCTCGAAAGAAAAGTAATTTGACTAGCGTTATACCAGCTAAAATCGGACGTTGTGTTTAGCAGCATAAAAAAATGTTTATGGCTGTAACCTATCGATGCTCTAAAGTCGCCAGATACGGAAGTATAAAAAAGAGTTTGGCTTTTATGAGTATCTAAGTAATTGTAATTTCTCCATTGTTCTTCTGGCCCAATAATTAAAGTGAAGTTCATTAACAAATGTTTCCATAACACTAAGTTTAAACTCCCTCCGCCATACACCGAAAAGGAAAATACATTTAAGCCATGTAAAGATTGATGTGTATCATAATACCGCCTAACGGGTAAAGGAAAAAACGAGCTGTCTGAATTTACTCGGTTATAATGTATGTTGGCTGATAGTACAAAACTAAAAGCAGTTTTTAATTGATGGTAGCTGGAAGAGTAGCCCGATTTAAATGAAAATTTATTAGAGTTAGTGAAAAATAAAAATTTTGTTTTGTAGGATTCAGAACTAATTCGTGGATTTTGGTCGTAAATACCTGTTGAAAAAAATGTAGTATCGTATCGAGATGTGTTCTTATTGTAAAAGCCTTTATAGCTTCGATAGCTGTTTTCAAGCAACCATCTATTTCCATCAATATTTAAATTTAAATTTCGGTATTTAGTGTCGCCCTTTTTGGCCACATTATTTGAAGGGTTTTTCCAGCCAAAAGAAAAATTGAACTTATCGTAATTTATTTCAATTCCCGACACTAAGTTCGATTCGGCTATGTATTCAACCTCCGATTGATTTATACTATCGTTTATGAGCTTTTGGCTCAAACCCATTCCATAATTGCGATAAGATTGAAAGATAGAAATAATGAGTTTGTCTTTGTGTTTTACGTAGTAGGTAGTGTCCCAACCTTTTTTTTGGGCATGGGTGTATGTTATACTTGAAATAAAAAATAATATGACTAAAAATACACGCATCAATTAATTACCTTCGTAGCCTAAATATAAAAATAAATCATGAAGATAAAACCATTGAATATCGAAAAACATATTGAACATGTTATTTCGATACTAATTGAATATACGCCAAGAGTAATAGGTGCTTTAGTCGTATTATTTGTTGGATTGTGGTTAATAAAGCGCTTATCAAAATTAGCTACCAGATCAATGGAAAACAGAGATTTGGATGTATCGTTACGCACGTTTTTAAGAAGCTTAATTTCTATTGGATTAAAAGTGGTGTTAATTGTAACCGTTGCCGGAATGATAGGTATTGGTACAACATCCTTTGTAACGATACTTGGTGCGGCAGGTTTGGCAGTTGGTTTAGCCTTGCAAGGTTCATTATCAAATTTTGCAGGAGGAGTTTTAATTTTAATTTTTAAACCCTATAGAGTAGGTGATACCATTGAAGCACAAGGGCAGAATGGTTCAGTAAAAGAAATTCAAATATTTAATACCATCCTCTTAACAGCCGACTTAAAAACTATTATTTTACCTAACGGAGCTGTATCAAACGGAACCATTGTAAACTTTACTAAAAACGGTGTTTTAAGAGGAGATGTGCAAGTTACTATATCAACTGCTAATGATGTAGATAAGGTGAAAGAACTTTTAATGGAAGCGTTATTAAAGCATGAACATATTTTAAAAGATCCTAAACCCGAAATTACAGCTATTAGAATCGTTGATAATTCGGTTACACTATCCATTAAACCTTATGGCTCGGCCGATCATTATGTAATGATTCATTCTGATGTAGTTCAAATTGCAAAAAGTGTTTTTGAGAAACACGGTATTACTTCGGCAATACAACAACGTATTGTATTGAATGGGTAATTAGAGTTTAATACCAATTACCAAAATATCGTCAACTTGAGCATGTTCCTTGCCCATCCAAGTAACAATTTTTTTATCTAATTCATCTTGTTGCATTGGCATTGGCAACGTATGAATTTGTAATAAGAAATCTTTAAAGTTTTTGGTCATTAATTTTTTACCTTTTTCGCCACCAAACTGATCAGCGTAGCCGTCTGTTGTCATGTAGTACAAGTCGTTTGGTTGAATGTCGATAGAAGTTTCTTTAAATACAGTATCAGAATCAGTAAAGCCTCCAATAGCATTTTTAGTAGGTTTGTATTCTATTAATTCACCATTTCTAATTAGCAACAGCTCTCTATTAGCACCTGCATAGGTAAGAGTGTTCGTTTTTTTATCAATCATGCACAAAGCCATATCCATTCCATCTCTCGATTCGGAGGTGTTTTGTTTTAATACTTTAAAAATACTTCTGTTTAAACTTGATAAAATAGCTGAAGGACTCGTGATTTTTTTAGTTAAGATAATTTCATTTAATAAGGAATTTCCAATCATACTCATAAACGCACCAGGCACACCATGTCCAGTACAGTCTACACATGCAAAAAATAATTTGTCGTCCGTTTTATTAAACCAATAAAAGTCTCCGCTTACTACGTCACGAGGTTTAAACAAAATGAAACCATTTGGCAAATGTTCCTTAATCACATTAATGTTAGGGAGAATTGAACTTTGAATACGTTCGGCATAGTTAATACTATCCTTAATTTCTTCAATAGCGATGTTGAGGTTTAAATTGGCACTTTTTAATTCAGAAGTTCGCTCCGTAACTTTAGCCTCAAGCACTTGTTTTTCTTTAATTAATTTATGGGTTCGGTATTTAATAAAAGAAAAAATACTAGCAATGATGGTGGCGATGGATAGCACAAAAAACCACCAACGCATGTAGAAAGGAGGTGTAATTTCAAAAGCATATTCTAAAATTTCACTTTCAATATTATATTTATTAATTGCCTTTAATTTAAAAATATATTTCCCTGGAGATAAATTGGTAAACACTGCTTCGTTATTGGTTTGCACTGGCGACCAATCTTTATCATAACCTTCTAACAAAAATTGATAGTTAGTGGTTTGAGTAGATAAGGCTTTAAACTTAAAAGTAATATCATTTTGTTTGTAGTTAAAAACAGGATTGATTGGTAAATTTAATTTTGACAAAGAATCAAATTTCACTTTTGTACTATCAATTTTCGAGTACTTTAAAAGAAGTTCGCTAATTAAGACTTTGGGCTTTACGTCACTTACAATATCTTCTTTGGCATTATATGAAACTAAACCTTCGCCAGTTCCAAAATAAATAAATCCATTTTGTTCAATAGAGGCATTTTGCTCAATAGCAGAAGATTTAAGTCCATCTTCATCAGTATATGCTTTAATACTTTTTAAAGAGAACTCAGAATTAAGCGTAATTTTATTAATACCTAAATCTGTTCCAATCCATAAATTGTTATCGGCTGATTTTTGAATTACATTAATTGAATTACTTAACAATCCATTTTTCTTGCTAATGTTCGTGAATTTATTTTTATTAAAAACAAATAAGCCTTCATCAATAGAGCCTATGATAATGTGGCTATTTAGTTCGTTAATCGAAAAAACATTGGTACTAGTAAAGCCTTCTTTTTTACCAAAGCGACTCATAATGTTGGTAGTTGTATTCAATCTTAAAACGCCTTCGCCAATAGTACCTATCCATAAATCATCTAAGATGGAGTAGATACACATCACATCATTGGTTGGCAATTGTTTATTTTCTTTACTGTATAAACTGAATTCGCCATTCTTAATTTTGATAATGCCCGTGCCGTACAAGCTCACCCAAATAATGTTTTCGTTTTTTTGTATACTAGTAACAATAGTTTTTAAATCAACAGTATCAATTTTATTAATGTGTTTTGTTATAGAGAAGTTGTTTTTTGATGATTCAGTTAAAACAAATAAGCCTTTATTTTGAGTTCCTGCATAGAGTGTTTTGCCTTCTAAAAATAGTGCTGTAATAATATCTTCAGTCAATTCTTTCGGTAAAGAAACAGGTTCAACGATGCCATTATTAAAATTGTTTAATCCACTTGTGGTACTAAACAAAAAGCCTTCGTTATTTTTACAAAAAGCAATCACACGATTATCGTTTAAGCCATGTTGTTTTGTGTAAACCGATAAAGCTTCGTTTGTTAGTTTGTAAACCCCGTTACCAAAACACGACACCCAAATTTCCCCCTCGTAGTCGCAGATAACAGATGAAATATCGATACCTGCCAATCCGTTATCTTTATTGAAAATTTTATAACTTAAGTTTTTATATATTTTAACTAAGCCATGCTCAGTAGCACACCAAATATTATGTTGTTTGTCTTCAACAATTTTTGAGATATAATCTGTATTGATTAAAGGGATATCTACTTGGCGAAATACATTATTCTCTATGTAATAAACACCTTTTCCAGGAGTTCCAATCCAAATTTTACCATCAGTACTTTCGTAAAAACAAAAGGCAGAAGCAGAGTTGAAATTTTTAGATTCTTTTATGACAGTAAAAGATTTACCATTATAAAGATTAATTCCACCCTTACTAGTTCCAATCCAATATTTGCCACTCTTGTCTTTAAAAACTGAAAACACTTTATCAGAACTTAATCCATTTGTGGTGCTGAGGTAGGTAAATTTTTCGTTTTCTAAAATGGCAATACCCCCGCCAAATGTGGAAATCCATGTTTTTGACCCGTCACAAAAAATATGAAATACTTTATTTTCCTTTAGCCCATTATCAATGGTATAGTTCGTGAATTTCTTTCTATCGTATTTTGACACACCATCTACTGTTCCAATCCAAATAGAATTATGTTCATCCTCAGTAATGCAAATAACATCATTACCAACTAAACCATCTTGCTTGTCGTAATTTGTAAACGATTTTCCATCAAATTTACTAATACCTCCACCTTGAGTAGCAAACCACAAAAAGCCATAACTATCTTGAAAAATACATTTGATGTTTGCGTTAGCAAGCCCTTGCTTCTGACCATAATGTTTGAAATTGTAATCCTGCGCTTTTAATTGACCCAGAGTGACAACACAAAAAAATATGAAAAGTAGTTTCTTTAACATTTAGCAGCATAAAATTAATAAAAAAAGGCTGCCTTGTACAGGCAGCCTTCAATTTTTAGGAAAATATCCTTATAATTTTGAAACTCGTTTAGTAATAGAACCCATTGGGGTCTTAATCACTACATAATAAATACCAGAACTAAACTCACTAATATCAATAGTAGCTTTGTCCGTGTAAGTTAAATGCGATGATTTTAAAACACTTCCTAATTGATTATAAATTTCTACATCAAAACTTTCAATCCCTGATTTTAGTTCTATATCAAATACATCTTTTGTTGGGTTTGGATATAATGAGATAGCGTTTAAGAATTCGTTTTGTTCAGCTACAGAGGTTACAATATTAATTGCATAGTCTTTAGTGTTTGATTTAGTTGTATTAACAATACTTTGAGCCACTTTAGCAGTCGGATCGCAAGAGTTTAACCAAATAACATCTACACGGTATTGCACACTATTTGCCCCAGCAGGAATACCAAAATCGGTATAACTGGTAGCGTTTGGCGCAAGGTTGTTAATAATTGGTACCCAGTTTCCTGAATTATTGGTGTCTCTTAAAACTCTATAATTTAATACTGTTGCTCCATCGTATGGGTTCCAACTTAAATCCATTTTTTGTGGAGAAGGGGTGTAAATACTTTGTAAATGAATTGTTTGGTGAATTAAACTTTTTGGACCTTCGTTTCCACAAAAATCAACGGCTGCAATTTTGTAAGTAAAGCTGGTGACATTTGGATTAGCTGTACTATCTACCAATCTGCTTAAATCAGCATAACCAACTGTTCCAATTAATGTATCTACCGACAAAGATTGCATTCGATACACTCTAAAGCTATCAACATTTGAAACGCCATTTTTTTGCCAAAATATTTCATTGTAAGTAGAAGAACTATCCACAGTAACTACACAAATTTGTTGAGTAGGAAGCCCGCTAATATTTACCGCTAATACACTAGACGTATCTCCATTTCCACAAGCATTTTTCCCTACAACTTTTACCACACCATTACTTGCGCCAAGTGTAGCATCTAAGAAAATTGAGTTACTAGCACCACCACTTGCTACTGTATATCCTGTAGGATAAACCCATGCATAACTTGTAGCGTTACTTACTGGTGAGATTGAGTAGTTTATATTAGTTGATAATGGACAAACTTGATTTGATGTTGAACCAGTAATATTTCCGGCAGCATCGGGTAATGGATTAACAGTAATGGATTTATTTCTTATTTGACCATCACCACATCCATTTGTTCCATAAACACTCATTACACCTGATGTTGCTGAGTTATCATAATTTACTGTTATTGTTCTGGTATTTAAACCACTAATAATATTACATCCATTTGGTGTTGACCAAGTGTAAGATAAGCCATTATTTAAATTGTTAGCAATGTATGTGATTCCATTTACACCTTGACAAACTGTATTACTTCCTGTAATGGCAGTTGCTTGTGATGGTAAAGGGCTGACAGTAATACTTTTAACAGTAACAGAACTACTGCCACAAGCATTGGTTGCCGCTACTCCGATGTTACCACTAACAGCGGTTGTTGAAAAATTAGCGGTAATGGCATTTGTGTTAATGCCCGTATTTAATGAAACTCCGCTAGGAAATGTCCAATTATACCCAGTGGCATTAGCAACTGTATTGATAAAATATGCCTCGGCAGTTTGACCTTGGCAAATTGGACTATTACCAAATATAACAGTTGGTGCTGTTGGAACAGTAATAACGTTTATATAAGCGTTTTTTGTCATAGTTAATGCCCCAGCTCCACTATTCATGGCAAGTGTTACTGTTTTTGTTCCAACTGACGAATAAGTTACTGTTATTGCCGCAGCAGTAGATGTTGATGTAGCCGGAGTAGCACCAGCACCAAAATTCCAAGTATAGGTATTTACTCCAACAGCGGCAACTGATGTATTGCTATAAGTTACAACCGAATTAACGCAAATCTCAGTACTATTTGCTACGAAATCAGCATAAGGTGTGCAGCTTGGAGATCCATTAATATTAGCAACAGTAACTGATGATGTACTTGCAGGACAAACGCCATTACTGATTGTCCAAGCAGCTGTTACGGTTTGATTATTCACGACAGATAAATTGGTATTTGGTGTAGTGGTAGACGATAAATTTCCTAAACCAGTTGAACAATATGTCCAAGCTCCTGTTCCAATAGATGGTGCGTTAGCAGTTAAGGCCGTTAAATTATTACATATTTGCTGATTTGCCCCGGCATTTGAAACTGTAGGAACTTTATCAAAATTAACCAATAGCGAAGAGCTAGTTCCGTTTCCACAACCATTAGTGTTGCTTCCATAAACGCTTACATTATAAGAAAGTGCTGTGATACTAAAATTTACAGTTATCGAACGTGTGTTTGCACCAGCAGTAACTGTTGCGTTTGGAGGTAATGACCAATTATAAGAAGTTGCATTTGTAATTGTTGGTACTGTAAATACCACACCATTTTTTACTTGACAAATGGTAGTTGTAGCTGTAGAAATAGAGCCAGCAGCAGTTGGTATTCCTTTTACAGTTACTGTAAATGTTTTAATTGTAGTGGCATTATTTGGACCTCCATCATATGCTGTAACTGTAATGACGGCCGTTCCAGACTGACCCGCATTAGGTTTAAAACTTAACGTACCAGTTGAATTTGGATGTGTGTAACTAATTGTAGGATTAGGAATTAATGAAGTATTGCTTGATGTTGCTGAAATAGAAACTGTTTGTGTTTCGGCAGAACTTCCATCACCGATACCAGAAAGAGATAGGTTGGTAGTTGCCGCATCCTGACAAATCGTATAATTTGAAATTGTGTTTAATGTTGGAGGCGTGTTGTATGTAGAAAAATAAACATACGCATAACTGCTGAAATAATTATAACTTGTATTAGTTGACGTTCCATAAGAACCATTATGCGCATACACTAAACCATAGTAAGATGTAGCTGGTGCTAAATTTGTAATATTTACCGTTGCAGTTGGAGCCCCATTGTATACTGCATAATTACCAGAGCCAGTTCCTCCAATCTGTGATCCACTTCCAAAACTTGTGGAAGGAGAGTAATAATTCCCATCAACAGGTTGCGACCATGACGATGTAGCTGGATTATAAAGATACATAAGATTCCATTGGCTCGTTCCAGAGCATGCTAAAGAAGCAGTTGTAGTTCCTGTAGAAACAACTGATAAAGTTGGAACAACAGTTGGTTGTGTTGCTAGCGTATAATGTTGTTCGCTATTACTAGTGCTATAGGTTGTCTTTACAAGGTAACCGTTTCCTCCTAAACAAACATTTAGAAAATTATCCCATAGTGTACAACCATAATTATAACTGTACACTACTGCTTCATAATTAATACCCGCTGTTAATCCTGTTACGGTTACAGATGTACCCGAGCCTTTGTAAACAACATAATTAGTGCTGCCTAAATTACTGCCAGAAGCATAAACGGAACTGGCAGAATACCCTGGCATATTTGCATTTGTTGGAGCAACTCGTGTAGCGGTTGCAGGTCGCATGACCACAATTTCATAGATCCCACTACCAGCTGTCCAATCAATTTTTATTGATGTAGTTGTAATGTTAGTCATAGTAACATTAGATGCCTGAGTTGCAGGAGTTACAATTGCTTGTCCAAATAGATTTACTGCTAAAGCAATGAAAATAATAGATAAAAGTTGTTTCATTTTAGATGAATTTTAATTATTCATCAAAAATATATAAATATTTTGAAATAAAAACTGATTATTGTTAACAAAAATCGTTCTAAAATGTTAAAAAACAGCTATTTACTCTGCCCAACGATAACTTTTGATGTCTAATCCCGCTAAATCTAAAGCTCTATCAACGACCGTTGCCGCTAATTCTTCAAACGTTTTAGGATTACTATAAAAAGAGGGTGAAAGAGGACAAACAATACCACCTGCTTCTGTAACAGCTTTCATGTTATTAATGTGAATCAAACTGTATGGCGTATCTCTGATCATTAAAACGAGTTTTCGTCTTTCTTTTAAAATCACATCAGCAGCACGTGTTGTTAAGTCGTTACTAATACCAGTTGCAATACGCGCCATCGTTCCCATGCTGCATGGGCAAATAATCATGGTATTATATTTTGCCGAACCTGAGGCAAACGGCGCATAAAAATTAGTTTTATCGTAAAAAGTAAAGTTGTTATAGTTTTTGTAATCTTCATTGCCCAATTCAGTTTTCCAAACATCTTTGGCATTATCGCTCATCACAATTCCAACCTGTTCAATTTGCTCAGATAACTTCGATAATTTATCTAACAACACTTTGGCGTAAATACTTCCACTAGCGCCAGTAATGGCTACAACTATTTTATGTTTATGGTGCAACTGTATTTTTTTTAGTTTTAATTCTGTAACCTAAGGTAAATTCTAATATGTTATTGTAGTATCCTTTATTAAACGTTCGAGCAATGATATTGTTGTAATAAATGGCTTGTCTTACTCTGTTAGGACGAGTTGTAATAAATGAATTACTACTCCTAAAATTAACAAACCATTTTGGGCTAATGTTTAATCCTAAACCTACTTTCACTGAAAAATCATATTTCTGAAATGGAAACATGCCTGTAAAATTGCCAGCTTCAGAAGCTTCATAGTAATTTATTAAATAGGCAGCTGAAACGCCAAGGTCAAATAAAAATTTCTTTTGAGTATAGGTTACTAAAATAGGAACCTCTATATAGTTGAGATTTAAATAATAATAATTCAAATCATTTTTCTCTAAGTTTTGATTTTTACGGGCTCCTTTTTGAATAAATAAAAAAGATAAATTCATACTAGCTTTTTCATTGAATACAGTTTCAACTCCAACACCACCCATGCCTCCAAGTTTACGGAACCCACTATACATATCACCATGAACCTGAGATGGTGAAACTCCAGCCATTATTAATAAGTTAAAGGCATTTTGTTTTTCTTGACCAAAAACAGAAAAAGATAAACAGAAAAATATAGCAAATAATTTTTTCAAAACAGTGTAAAGGTACTAAAAACTAAAGATATTGCTTTAGCCAATCAATTGCATCTTTCTTATTACTAAAAAAACGAGTAGGTCTTTCTGGTTTATTTATCTTCAAGTAAAAATTCCCTAGTAATTTTTGCGAAATAGAATTTGTAATATATGCAGAAACTTTAGAGTAAGGCATATTATCATTCTTGGCAAGATATTTCATTACATCCACATTGGTTGTTGAATATTTACCTCCAGAGATAAGTACAGGAATTCTAAGTCCACTAAGCTGTCTTTGAGCATCTTTTATTCTATCAACATCTTCAATAAAAATCTCAACATTATCTTTTATACATAATTCATAATAGCTCTCATCGTTAAGAGATATAATGAATTTATGATCAGAAACAGATTTTGTCAAAACGTGTTGTTTTATATATTGTAAAACAAATGAATTATAAAATTGTTTTTAGCCAATTGATGGCTTCGGTCTTATTTTTAAAAAATTTAGTAGGTCTTTCTGGTGTTGAAATTTTTAAATAGAAATTGGCTATTATTTTTTGAGCCATAGACTTAATCACAAAGGCATCAGCTTTTGAATAAGGATTGTTTTTATTTTGAGCCAAATGCCTCACAAAGCTAGTATCTGTAGATGCAAATTCCTCACAAAGCACTAGTACTGGTAGTTGCTTTGAACCAAGAGATTCTTGTGCTTTAATTAATTCTTCTAATTGAGGAAAGCTAAACTCTTTGTCATCAAATACTTCAATTTCATAAAAACCGTCTTCGTTAATTTTTACGGAGAAATTTTCAAATAGTTTTATGTCAGACGAAGGCATTTATTTAATAGATATAAACCGTTAAATTATAGATTAATTTTCTGAAATGCAATATTTAATCTTTTTTTTAATAAAAAAAATCCCCTATAGTTTAATAGGGGATTTTTATATTCAGTCATTAAGATGCACTAATCTGCTTGTAAAAACGGATATTTATAATCTGTTGGAGGTGTAAAGGTTTCTTTAATAGTACGAGGAGAAACCCAACGTAATAAATTAATTTTTGCACCTGCCTTATCATTAGTTCCGCTACCACGAGCCCCACCAAATGGCTGTTGACCAACTACTGCGCCAGTACATTTATCATTAATGTAAAAGTTACCAGCAGCGTTACTTAATTTTTTAGTTGCTAATTCAATTGCATAACGGTCTTGCCCTAAAATAGCACCAGTTAAAGCGTAAGGAGACGTTGAATCTACTAACTCTAATGTTTCTTCATATTTATCGGCATCGTAAACAAAAATAGTTAATACAGGTCCGAATAACTCTTCGCACATGGTTACGTATTTAGGATCTTTGGCTACAATAATGGTTGGTTCAATAAAATAACCTTTTGATTTATCATAATTTCCTCCAACTATTACTTCTACATTGCTATCTTTCTTAGCCGCATCAATGTATTTAGCTAATTTATCAAAGCTTTTTTCATCAATCACAGCATTAATAAAGTTAGTGAACTCTTCTGTCGGACCCATTTTCATGTCCTTTAAATCAGCTAACACATAGCCCTTAACTTCTTCCCATAAATTACTTGGAATATAAGCACGAGAAGCCGCCGAACATTTTTGACCTTGGTATTCAAAAGCACCACGAGAAATAGCCACTGATAATGATTTAGCTTCAGCCGATTTGTGCGCCATAATAAAATCTTTTCCACCTGTTTCTCCAACAATACGAGGATAAGAACGGTATTTGTGGATATTATTTCCAATAGTTTGCCAAATGTTTTGAAAAACTTCTGTACTTCCTGTAAAGTGAATACCCGCAAAATCTTTATGATTAAATACGACATCAGCAGCATCAGGTCCGCTTGGGTAAATTAAATTAATAACTCCATCTGGTACACCAGCTTTTTGAAAAATTTCCATTAATACATTAGCACTGTATACTTGAGTATTACTTGGTTTCCAAACCACCACATTTCCCATCATCGCACAACTTGTTGGGAGATTACCTGCAATAGCTGTAAAGTTAAATGGCGTTAAGGCATAAATAAATCCTTCTAATGGTCTCCACTCTAAACGGTTCCAAACACCTGGTCCTGATATTGGCTGCTCAGCATAAATCTCAGTCATGTATTGCACATTGAATCTTAAAAAGTCAATGATTTCGCATGCACTGTCAATTTCTGCTTGAAACGCATTTTTACTTTGACCTAACATCGTAGCTGCATTTAACTTAGCGCGGTAAGGTCCAGCAATTAACTCAGCAGCTCGTAAAAAAATACTAGCTCTGTGTTCCCAGCTTAAATTGGCCCATTTTTCTTTGGCTGCTAATGCTGCATCAATAGCTTGTGTTACATGGGTTTTGTCACTTTTATGAAAATGCCCTAAAGTATGTTTATGATCGTGAGGCGGAGCTAAACGAGATTTGTTATCGCTACGCACTTCTTTACCTCCAATGTACATCGGGATATCAATTTCTTTGCTACGTAATTCTTTAAGCATGGCTTGTAATTCTTTACGCTCAGCACTTCCTGCTGCATAGCTTTTTATTGGTTCGTTAACCGCTGTGGGTACTTTATAAATTCCTTTAGGCATAGTGTTAAATTTTAGATGCACGAAATTACTATTTTTAGTACACAAGAAGAAAGATTTAAGATAAAAGATACGTTAAATCAATGTTTTATCTTTTCTTAAAGTCCCTTTAGTCCTTTGTGTCTTAAATCTTTTTTGGTATCTTCGCCGCCTAATTTTTTAAGAGATGATTTCTGTTTCTAATGTGAGTTTGCAATATGGCAAACGTATTTTATTTGATGAGGTAAATGTAAAGTTTACTCCAGGTAACTGTTATGGTTTAATTGGTGCTAATGGTGCTGGTAAATCTACTTTCATGAAAATTTTATCGGGAGAGATTGAACCTAATAAAGGTCAAGTAAATATTTTGCCTGGTATGCGTATGAGTGTGTTAAAACAAAATCACTTTGAGTTTGATGAATATACAGTGCTTGATACAGTGATGATGGGTAACCGTCGTTTGTATGACATCATGAAAGAAAAAGATGCGATTTATGCAAAACCTGATTTTAGTGAAGCAGACGGAAACAAGGCAGCAGAATTAGAGGCAGAGTTTGGTGAAATGAATGGTTGGAATGCTGAGAGCGATGCGGCTACGTTATTAACTAACGTTGGCATTCCAGTTGAATCTCATTACAAAATGATGAAAGATTTAACAGGTAAAGACAAAGTAAAAATTTTATTAACTCAAGCTATTTTTGGTAATCCTGATATTTTATTATTGGATGAGCCTACCAACGATTTGGACGTTGAAACGATTTCTTGGTTAGAAAACTATTTGGCAGATTTTGAAAATACGGTTGTTGTAATTAGTCACGATCGACATTTTTTAGATGCGGTTTGTACACATACTTGTGATATTGATTACAATAAATTAAAAACATATACTGGTAATTATAGTTTCTGGTATCAAATGAGTCAGTTAGCATTAAAACAACGTAGCGATGCTAACAAAAAGATGGAAGATAAACGTACAGAGTTACAAGACTTCGTTCGTCGATTCAGTGCTAATGCTAGTAAATCAAGTCAAGCAACATCTCGTAAAAAATTACTAGATAAATTAGTGATTGATGAAATTCCAGCCAGTACACGTAAATACCCTGGCATTATTTTCAAACAAGAACGTGAAGCAGGCGATCAAATTTTACATATCGAAAATTTATCTAAATCAAATGCGGATGGTATCTTATTTAGAAATGTGAACATCAATGTTTCTAAAGGAGATAAAATTGCTTTCATTGCCAAAAATCATTTAGCGATTACAGCGTTGTTTGATATCATTAATGAAGAAGATACAGCGGATAGCGGAGAGTATAAATTCGGGACAACCATTCACAAAGGGTATTTACCAAATGATAACGCTAAGTATTTTACAGGCGATATGAATTTAATGGATTGGTTGCGTCAATATTCATCAAACAAAGATGAAAGTTATGTGCGTGGATTCTTGGGTAAAATGTTGTTTAGTGGAGAAGAGGTAATGAAAAAATGTTCAGTATTATCAGGAGGAGAAAAAGTGCGTTGTATGACCAGTCGTATGATGCAAGTAAATCCTAATATGTTAATATTAGATGAGCCAACGAATCACTTAGATTTGGAAAGTATTATTGCTTACAATGATGCCTTAAAAGATTATACAGGTGTTGTGCTTTTAACAAGTCATGATCATGAGTTAATGCAAACCGTAGCTAATCGTATTATAGAATTAACTCCAAACGGCATCATTGATAAAAAAATGACTTATGATGAGTATTTAGAAAACGAAGGCGTAAAAGAGCAACGTATGAAGTTGTATGGTTCTTTAGCTTAATTAACATTTCTTACATGCAGACCTTCAAGGTTTTTAAAACCTTGAAGGTCTAACGAAGATTGAAAATAGTTTTTGTATATTTAGTATTATCCTATATTTTTAAATATGCAATTTTCAACCATAAAAATAATTGTTACTTCTATACTATTTTTTGCAGGTGTATTATTTACCACTTGTAAAAAATATCCTGAAGGTGGTTATCATTTTAATGCCTATAAGAAATTAGATGGACGTTGGAAATTGACGTTATATCAAGCGGACAATATTGATTCTACTAATTTAACGGTTGGAGCAAATACAATACCCAATTATTACGACGGATTTGCAGAGTTTGCTGTTATGGGTAAAGGTAAAAGAGTTCAAATTAACGTACATAATCATTATAGAAATTATTCAGTTTCATTATACACAAAAAGTAGGGAATATATAGGGTTGAAAGGTTATTCAAACTTAGATTCAAGTGGATGCTCAGTATTTGACTCACAAATTTGCCAACGTGATATTTTTAATCCGACAAATAGTAAACTATTTACATGGAAAATTGAAAAATTTACTAAGAACGAATTAATTTTACTATCAACAACAGGTAATTATAAAATAATTTTAGTTAAATGATAATCTTGTGATAAAAAAAATGTTTTCGTTTTTAGTAGTAATGCAAATTACAGCTATCAGCTTTTTTACTCAACAAACAGTTGATAGTGATAAAGCCCATCTCAGATACTAGCACTATAGCATTCGAAAGATTAATGGTTTTATGAAAATTAGTAAAATTGAGGCGATTGTATTGTGTTTGCAGAGCGCAATAATCTAATTGAATACATTTTATTTGTCGTCCGTAAAATTATTATAAAACTAACAAATGTATGCGCTATTTCATTAGTACTGCTATTTAATATTCTTTATGAAACTCAAACAAAAAAAATCGAGATATTTTCTGTAACTTTCCATTCACAAATTAGTTATAGGTCAATGCGAATATTCTTTTTTTTAAGTGTCATATTATCATCTGGCTTTCCGGCATTGGCTCAGTTATCTGAAACGGATGTCAAGTATTATTCTGATTTAGAAGATTCTTTAAAGCATATTCAAACAAGAGTTTTTTTTAGTAAAAAAGAAGCCAATCGCTTCGAAGCCAATAAACAATTTATTGCTTTATGGAATGTGATTTTGAAGGATGAGAAATCGATGCTCTATCCATTTGATAGTATTAAGGAAGTGTCGCGCTTAATGGCTCCCGATAAAAAATTTAGAATCATTACTTGGAATATGCTAAAAGAAGATCAAACACATGCTTTCTTTGGGTTTATTCAAGTCAATAATACTAAAACCATTAAAAAAGGGATGTTTAAAAAAGAAACAACTTCCCAGTATGAATATTTTCCATTATTGGATAAATCAGCATCCGTTAAAACTCCCGAAAATTATGTATCCGATCCAAGTAAATGGTTTGGGATGTTGTATTACGATGTTATAAAATCAGACGATGATTTTTATACCTTATTTGGTTGGGATGGCAATGATAAATTAACGCAACGTAAGTTTATTGATATTTTATATTTTAAACCCGACGGTACTCCAATGTTTGGAAAAGATGTGTTTAAATTTCCTGGCAAATTTGCCAAACGTATTATGTTTGAATATGCTGGAGAAGTAGCCATGTCTTTAAAGTATAACACTAATAGAAAACAAATTATTTTTAGTCATTTGGCCCCAAATACGCTGGACCCCACATTAGAAGGTCAACATCAGTATTACGGACCAGATGGTAGTTTTGACGCTTTATCCATGAAAAAAGGAACTTGGGTATACGAACCCGCTATAGACATCCGAAAAGATAAAGATAGAAATGACGATGCTAAAAAACCTGAGCCAAACAAGCAAAAAGCTATTTATAAACCTAAGTAAGTTTAAAAAATGTATAAAGTAGTATGGATAAAGTCATATTATCTTGCAACTTTATCTTGACAACTTTAACATAAAACAATGAACAAACTTATACTATCCTTTTTTTTACTTTATTCTATTTCATTTTTTGCTCAAGATGAGGAGGAAGGTTCTTCTAAATTTTGTGTGGAAATTGATAACAAAAAGGCATTAAAGCTATATGAAAAAGCAACTGATAAAAAGAAATACAAAAAGCCTGAGCGTTTAGCGTTTATTAGAGAATGTTTAGCAGAAGAACCAGATTTTGCAGAGGCTAATTTATTTATGGCAAGAGAAATTATTGTTCATTGCCGATTAGAAAATAAACCTTATGCGCCAGCTGTTCCTTACTTAAAAAAGGCCATTGCTATTTGTCCGCAAATTCATTCAGAGCCCTATTATTATATTGGGTTTAGCTATTACGAAGAAGCTAAAAATGATTCGGCAGTAAAGTACTTACAGCAGTTTATTAAGTTTAGAGATGAGGATGGATTGAAGTTTAGTAAAGAATACGAAACTCAAATGTATAACTCAAAAGAGATGGTGAAGTTTGCTAAAAAAGAAACTGAACTTAAAAAGAAAATTGTGCCATTCGATCCTAAAGTTGTTGCAGGAATTTCTACGAAAGCAGATGAGTATTTAGCATATATTACTCCCGATGATAAAATGTGTTTCTTTACTCGTAAAGTGCCTTTAAAATCAATGAATACGGTAAAAGCACTTGATGGAGAAAAAGAAGTGTTTATGGTTGCCGCTCGCGATAAAGCAGGACTGTTTAATGCAGGAATACAAATGTCGCCTCCATTTAATACAACGGATGATAACCAAGGAGGCTGTACAATATCAATCGACAACAAAGTATTGTATTTTGCTATGAGTCGTTTTGAGGGCGGTAATCAGCCTAATTGTGATATTTATATGAGTAAGAATGAGGGCGATGATTATTGGAGTGATATTAGCAAAATAAGCGCTAACGTTAACCACCCTGTGTATTGGGATTCTCAACCAACCTTAAGTGCGGATGGTAATTCCTTATATTTTGCAAGTGACAGACCTGGTGGTTATGGTGGCATTGATATTTATGTAACAAAAAAAGATCCTAAAACAGGAGTGTGGGGAGTGCCACAAAATGCAGGACCTAAAATTAATACAAGAGGCGATGAAAAAACACCATTCATACACTCGGATAGCGAAACCTTATATTTTAGTAGTGGACCCAACCGTCAAGGAGATGGTGGTCATTTTGGATTTGGAGGAATGGATATTTTCTTTATTCGTAAAAATGATAAAAACGAGTGGTTAGAAGCTGAAAATATTGGTTATCCTATTAATACGGAAGCAGATGATGTAGGTTTTTTAGTGAGTACTGATAGTAAAACGGGTTATTTCTTTTCATATAATGAAGGTAAAATGCAAGGCAAAGGATTAGGGAAGTATGATTTATATTCGTTTGATTTGTATAAAGAAGCCCGTCCGCAGGAGACAACTTTCATGAATATTGAAATGAAAGATAAATCTGGAAATAAAATTGAAGGCGCAACTGTTGAAGTTACAAACACGGTGACTAAAGAAAAAACATTAGCGGTTGTCGATTCAGCTAAAGGAACGGCAATGGTTGCCATAAATTTAAAAAAGAAAGATGATGTTTTAATTACGGTTAAAAAAGATGATTATGCGTTTTCGTCAAAAGTGGTGAGTATTAAAGAAGCTACTTTTGAAAAACAACCAACTCCTGTTAAAATAGAAATAAATGAAGCAGCTGCCGGCAGTTCATTTGTATTAAATAATTTATATTACAATACAAACTCAGCTGATTTGAAAAAAGAATCCTTTGTTGTTTTAGAATCGTTTGCAGAATATTTAACGGAAAATCCGAGTATTACTATTGAAATTCAAGGCCACACAGATAATGTGGGAGCTGCCAAAGCTAACGAAGCCTTATCTGCTAATCGTGCTTATACGGTTAAAGCATATTTAGAAGAAAAAGGAGTAGATGGAAAACGTATTACTGCTAAAGGGTTTGGGCCAAATAAACCAATTGCTGAAAATACTTCAGAAGATGGAAGAGCTAAGAACAGACGTACTGAATTTTTAATTACAGGAAAATAGTTATCTTTATATTAAAATAAATATTATGAAAAAAATTGCAGCTATAGTAGTTCTTATAATTTCATTACAGGTAAATGCACAAAAAAGCTTTGAGAAAAATGCGAATGTGGTTGCCTTCGGTTTAGATTTGGGGCTTTATAATTATACGTCTAAAATTGCAACGAGTCCAACATCCGAATCAAATCCAGCGCTAAATAAAATGTTGAGCTTACATTACGAGCGCGGTGTTTTAAATTGGTTAGGTATTGGCGCAAAAGTACAATTATGTGATTATTTTACTCAAACGGATACCGTAACAAATTCTAAACCTTCTTTTAAAGCGTTGGATGCAACTTTATTGGTTAATGCCCACTTTGTAAGATCAAAGCGTGTAGATATGTTCGCTGGATTTAATGTTGGATATTCAACAATGCATTGGGATGCTAAAGATCAGTATATATCTGGAGCAAAAGGAGGAGGTTTAGTATACGATTTACATTTACAACCTCGTTTTTATTTTGGAGATCATATTGGTATGTTTATCAATTTGGCGTATGTGCATTATAGTTATAGAAACATGGATTTTCAAAACACATTGTTTAACGAAAATGATATTTTGGATTTAACTGGAGGTGGTGTAAACTTTGGATTTGGTTTCCAAGCAAAGTTTTAAGACCTACTATTACTGAACAACAGTTACTTTCACTTTACAGTTTTTATTAACCCAAACAGAATCAAAATCTGTAATCTCTTTACGCTCGCCTTTATAAATGTAGTATTTGGAATTTCTTTTTGATTTATCAAGCGTAGGCATTTGATTACTAATTAACTCTTCCGGACAATCTTTAATCAATCCATTATCCATTGTTGAGGAGGCAGTGCTTTGTTTATTGGTTTTACAAGACCAAAGGATTATTCCTGCAAATAATATGAGAATTACTGCTTTCATTTTTTATACCAATTTAGTTAATTCATTCCAAACCGTGTCATCCGTTCTTGGTTTGCAAGTTACAGATATAGGCTCTTGTTTGATGGGATGAATAAACTCCGTTTTATAAGAGTGTAAATGAATAAAAGGCGTTTGGTTTGATCTATCAAAACCATATTTTAAATCGCCTTTAATGGGGCAGCCAATTGCAGATAATTGTGCTCGGATTTGATGATGACGACCCGTATATAAATTAATTTCTAGTAAATGGTAATTTGAGATAGAGGCAATAAGTGTGTATGATAACTCCGCCTTTAAAGCTCCGGGGCGCTCAGTTGCAAAAGCTTTAGAGGTATTTGTTTTCTCGTTTTTAATTAAATAATGGGTTAAACGTTGAGTAATATGTGGGGGTTTATTTTTCACTACTGCCCAATATGTTTTTTGAATGGTTTTATCTCGAAATAATTCATTCATACGAGATAAAGCCTTGCTCGTTTTGGCAAAGATAACGATACCTGAAACGGGTCTATCTAAACGGTGACAAACGCCACAAAATACGTTACCTGGTTTATTATCTCGCTGCTTGATAAAGTTTTTTACTTTTTCGGACAAAGGCATGTCGCCTGTTTTATCGCCTTGTACAATTTCAGATGCTTTTTTATTAATAATAATCAAGTGATTATCTTCATAAATAATCTGAGTGGCTTCAATAACTTCGGATGCAGGGAACATGTTATTTTGTAAAGTTCAATTTAAATTCTAAACGACGGTTAACAGCATGTTCATCATCGCTACATTTTACATCATTACCACAGTTGTTTAATAATTTAGATTCACCGTAACCTTTAGCCACAATTCTAGCGGCATTGATACCTTTGCTAATGATGTATTTTTTGGATGATTCGGCACGTTGCTGACTTAGTTTTAAATTATAGGCATCGCTACCTTTACTGTCACTATGGGCGCTTAATTCAATATTAAATTTTTGGTTACTCTTCATCGCTAAAATAACTTTATCCAAAGTTTGTTTAGATTGCTCAAGTAAATCAGCTTTATTAAACTCAAATAAAATGTTTTCTATAATAGTGGCTTGATCACCTGCCTTGTTTTTATCAGCATTTTCTTTTTCAATAATAGATAACCATGGATCATCTACATAAACTTCAGTAAATCTGTATTGCTCTGTTTCTAAAGGTCTGTAATTAAATTTTTGTCCTTTTACTTGTGAAACAATTTTAATTAAATTATCCGCATTATCAAAAACTAAAATATTGTCAAACGATTCTAAAATACTTTTTTCGTTGGCAGCATTGATGAGTAATTGTTTGGTGTAAGGTAAATGCCTAAATGAAAAATCTCCGTCCTTAGTTGTAGTTGCTGAATCAATGGTCTCATATTTGTCATTTAATAGTAAAACCTTCATATCTGCCAATGGATTGTTTTTGTTGTTACCGTATAAACGACCATTTATGTTCATTTTTAATTCGGAGTCATCCATTACAAAATCGTTAAAAGAACTACCTGTGATAGAAATGAATTTATAGACGAACTTGTTTTTTGATAAGGAATCTAATCGTTTTACAAATTTATCTTTAACCGTAAATAAACTCATGACGTAATTGGGAATCGCATCAGCACTATCATAGGCGATACCATATTCGCGATCTGGTGAAATATTTGGAAATAAAAAGGTCCCTAAAACATTGGTTTTTGTTTTAGCTATAACCGTGTTTTTTTCATTTAGTAAGTAAACTGTTTTGTCTGATGCTACAATTTTATCAGCACCATTAATGGCGATTAATTTACCTGCTATATTAAAGCCGAAACTGTTATCCGTTAATTTTTTAACTAAATCATTCTCCGTTTTATATTTAAACGTATAAGTTTGATCAGCATTTGCACTTGCCACGTCTATTTTTTCGCCTTCGGTACTTTGTAATTTAACTTTATCGTTGTTTGGGTTATCTGCACTGCTCAAGGCAACTGTTACGCCATCTGCTTCGTCGGCATCTATATGCTGAAAAACAAATGCACCATGATTTGTGGTTTGTGAAGTGGAAATAACTTCTCCTTTTTTATTTAATAATTTTACTGTTTTATTTTTTAAAGGAGTGTTTTTGTCATTGTCTAAACTTAACTTACCAGCTAGTTGTAAATATTCTTTTATTTTTTCAGTCGTTAAAATAGGAGCAGTCGTATCTTTTTTAACAACAGGCTTTTTTGCATAAATGTTCTTAATGAATTTATTCATGTAAACCGTATCATCCACAAATTTTGATTTGCCATTAAACATAATTTGGTGAAATGGTTTATCAAACTGAATGGTGTCAATTAGGTTAGGATCTTTGGCAAAAAAAGGAATATCTAAAGCATAAGTCATTTTTATGTAGCGTTTATCTTCTGGAACTCCATCGGCATAAACTCTAATAAACATGGTTTGGCATTGGACATTTATAAAATAGACATCATACACATTTCCGAAATCTAGTTTGGTTCTAAAATCGTTGCCTTTTTTTGTGTCAAACTCCGAAATAGTTTTACCGTTGCTAACCACCTTTATTTTAGTATTAGTTAAGGGTTTATTATTTATAAAGTTTCTGCCAATAAATTGTAGGTCGCCATCATATTGTGCTTTTGCTAAAAAGCTGCATAATATAAGTGTAATGAAAAATAAAGTTCTCTGAATAAGCATATATAAATATATATTATTTTTTTGTTTTCTCTAGAATTTCAATAATTTCTTTGCAACAATTTTCTAAAACCGAGGCATTATACTCTTTTATGGTTAAAATCAGAACGAGGGTGTTTATTTTTCCATCAATCATGTAATACCTATCTAATGATTTCTTTAATTTTTCGAGATAGCTTTTCTTTAAGTTCTTTTCTATTAGTCTGCCTCTCTTTTGAATATTTTTTGTGAGTAAATCAGTCGTTGTATCTAAGTACACTACTAATTGTGGTGTTGGTATGGTTTTCTTTAAAGGCTTAAAGTGCTTTTTGAAAAATGAAAAATCTTTAGAGGATAAATTGGCGTTTGCAAAACATAAGCATTTATCGAAATGAAAATCGCTAACAGTAATAGTTCCTTTTGTTATAGAGTTAAAATAATTAGTTAATTGTTTTTGTCTGTCGATTAAAAATGAATATTCTGTAGGAAAAGCAAAGGTTTTATTGTCATTGTAAAATAATGGCAGCAACGTATTGTCTTCAAACTGTTCAGGTAAATAGAATGCTTTTAATTTTTTTGCTAAAGCTTCCGCAAGCGTACTTTTTCCTGACCCAATATTCCCTTCTATGCAAATAAACATATTAACGCTCTGATTTAAATAATTTTACTTCTGATTCGTCTTCGCAATGGCTTAACAAATTAAAGATACTTTTATTTAATAAAGGATGCAAATAGTTAGAGCAAATCTCATTTAGTGGAATCAAAACAAATTTCCTTAAATGTAATCGAGGATGAGGAACTGTTAACTGCTCATTATCTATCACCTCTTGATTATAGAATAAAATATCAATATCAATAGTTCTTGGCTCGTACACTTCATTTAAAGATCTTATACGACCCAAATGCTGTTCAATCGATAGTAAAGCAGTTATTAACTCATTCGCACTTAAATGGGTTTTTACTTCTATACATTGATTGAGGTAAGCTTGCTGGTTTTCAACGCCCCATGCTTCAGTTTCATATATTTTTGATTGAGAGGTAATTTCTCCCACTAATTGGCTTATTTCTAACAAAGCTAGGTAAATAGCTTTTTCTCTATCACCAATATTACCGCCTAAACATAAATACGTAACGTTCATATAATTATTGGTAAAAATAACAGAAAGTAACCTAATTTAGAGCCTTAGTTGTGAAAATATATCAATTCTTATAACTAAATTAATTAAATAATAATACTATGAAACAATTTTTTGGAGCATTTTTTGGCTCATGTTTAGGGATTTTAATTACAGGCGTTGTAATTACGTTAATTGTTATTGCATCTGTGGCAAGTATGTTTTCTGATGCTGTAAATATGAAAAAGGATAAAGGCTATACTGCTAAAGAAAATACCGTGCTAAAAATTAATTTAGATGGTGACATTAAAGAGCGTAGTATCAAAAATCCTTTTGGAGATGTTGATTTAGGTCCTTTTATGCCTAAAGGAACAGTAGGTATTGGTGATATTATTGAGAGTTTAAAATTTGCTAAAACTGATAAAAATATCAAAGGAATTTACTTAGAAGTTAGTAATCCAGTTGCGGGCTTTGCAACTTTAGAAGAAGTGCGTAACGCTTTATTAGATTTTAAAAAATCAGGGAAGTTTATTTACACTTATTCTGAGGGGTATTCTCAAAAGGCTTATTACTTAGCTACTACGGCCGATAAATTATATTTAAATCCAGAAGGTGGATTAGAAATAAAAGGTTTAAGTTCTCAAATGATGTTCTTTAAAAACATGTTAGAAAAGACAGGTGTTGAAGTTCAAATTTTTAGACATGGTAAATTTAAAAGTGCTATTGAGCCTTTTATGTTAGATAAAATGAGTGAGGCTAATAGAGCTCAAGTAGAAACCTATTTAGGCTCTTTATGGAATCACATGGTGAATGGTATGGCTAAAAGCAGAGGAATGTCTTCAAAAGATATTAATGATATGGCAAATAATTTATCTATTAGAAGTCCGCAAGACGCGGTGAAATATAAATTAATAGATGAGTTAAAATACGAAGATGAAGTGTTTAGTGCAATCAAAAAAAATATTCACATTGCCGAAACGGATAAAATCACTTTTGCTTCATTGACAGATTATACGGAGGCTAATAGCAATACTAAATTATCTAAAAATAAAATTGCAGTGATTTATGCGGTTGGTGAAATTGAGAGTGGAGAAGGAGATGACGAAAAAATTGGTAGCGAGCGTATTGCTAAAGCTATTAAAGATGCCCGTTTAGATAAAGACGTAAAAGCTATTGTATTACGTGTTAATTCTCCAGGAGGAAGCGCTTTAGCATCAGATGTTATTTGGAGAGAAACTGTTTTAGCTCAAAAAGCAAAACCATTTATTGTATCGATGGGTGATGTAGCTGCTAGTGGTGGATATTATATTAGTTGTGCAGCTGATCGTATTTTTGCTCAACCAAATACTATAACGGGTTCTATTGGTGTCTTTGGAATGATACCAAATGCTCAAAAAGCTTTATCTGAAAAATTAGGAATAACAATAGATACAGTAAACACAAATAAACATAGTGATGTAGGAACTATTTTAAGAGGAGCTACGCCAGCAGAATACGAATATATTCAACAAAGTGTAGAACATATTTATGATGTGTTTATTACTAAAGTTGCAACTGGCCGTAAAACTACTAAAAATAACATTGATAGTATTGGGCAAGGACGCGTATGGAGTGGAGCAGATGCTATTAAAATTAATTTAGTGGATGAATTAGGTGGTATTAATGATGCGATTGCTTACGCGGCTAAACAAGCTAAAGTAAGCGATTACAAGTTGTTAGAATTACCTAAACAAAAAGATCCATTACAAGAATTATTAGGAAACACCAAAGAAGAAATGGAAACTCGTTCTATGAAATCTAATTTAGGTGAGACCTATTTATATGTAAAACAGATAAAAAATGTTTTACAACTAAAAGGTGTTCAGGCTCGTTTACCATACGAGATGATTATTGAGTAATTTTATTTTGAGTTAGAGGGCGTGCCGGCGCAAAAGAGAAGGCGCCGTCGGGCTGTCGCTTCAATCTTTTTATTCGTACCTCATAAAAAGGATTTTCGCTTGCATCCCTCACGCGAGCTTGCTGTAAGTTCGAAGTTTTAACTTCGATTTTTGAAACAGAGGTCGCGTGAGGGATTGAGCCATTGTTTGAGCTCTTTTTATTAGTCACTGAGCGGAGCCGAAGTGCAAATAAAAAAGCGAGTGCCGAAAGCCCGATCCGCCAGCTGGCGGACACGTCCTAAGCTGTAACATTTTTTAAGAAATCGTGTTGTTCAAACTAAAGATTAATCCCTATTTTCACTAAAAATTAGAACCTATGAATCGTATTCTTTTCCTTTTATTTTCTTTATTAAGCTTAGCTGGATTTTCTCAAAACCCTCCATTAAAACCAGTTACTTGGAATGCTGTTTATGTTGCAACTAATGCAACTGAAGGAGAAATTCACTTTACGGCAACCATCGATAAAAAATGGCATATTTATTCTCAACGTCCTACAGATGTTGGTCCTATTCCTA
>ERZ724520.230-NODE-230-length-29816-cov-20.556500_pt1 | contig 29816 bp, 10 predicted proteins | sample MGYA00376053_ERZ724520 | MGnify/ENA primary metagenome ERZ724520 (study PRJEB28724, sample SAMN07190886) | activated sludge metagenome | isolation source: activated sludge of sewage treatment plant in Hong Hong | place: USA: Christiansburg, Virginia | collected...
CTCCATAAAAAAAGAGGCTGCCATAAAACTTTGTTTTAAGACAGCCTCTTTTTTTGTTGTTCTATCACAAATTGTTCAAACTGTTGTAATGAATAGCTACTTAAGTTTTGTTCACTTGTGAGCCCTGCTTTTCTTGCAGCAATTACACCGAATTTGCAATCATCAAAACCATCAATTGCATGTGCATCGGGGTTAATAGAAATAACTACATTTTTCGAAATAGCTTCTGCAATATATCTCCAATCAATATCCAATCTTCTTGGGTGTGCATTTAATTCAATCACTACATTGTGTTTGGCACAAGCATCAATAATAGTTTCATAATTTACAGGATAACCATTTCTGCTCAACAAAAGCCTTCCCGTCATGTGTCCTAAAATATTGGTATAAGGATTTTGAATTGCATTCATTAATCGCAACATGGCTTTTTCTTCAGTCATTTTTAAATTAGAGTGAATGGATGCAATAACAATGTCAAATTGCTTTAAAATTTCTGGCTCATAATCTAAACTACCATCGCCTAAAATATCACTTTCAATACTTTTATAAATTTTAAATGGAAACAGTTTAGTATTTAATTCATCAATTAATTGGTGTTGTGCCAATACTTTTTCTACAGGTAAACCTTGAGCATAACCAGCAGTTTTGCTATGATCACTAATTACTAAATATTCAAAACCTTTATCAATACATCCATTGGCCATTTGTTCAATAGTATTTGCTCCATCGCTCCAATTGCTATGGCTATGAATAATGCCTTTAATAGAATCTGTTGTAACAACTTTTGGCAAATTGTTTTGTAGTGCTTGTTCAACAACATAAGCATCTTCTCGTCTGTATGGTTCTATAAATGCAGCATGTACATCTTCAAAAATAGCTTCTTCATTGTTGTAAGCATAAGAAGGATCCCATCCTGTTAATTCAATAAAAGCAGTTAAAAATTCATTGCTACAACTTGTAACAAATAGTTGGTTGTACAAAAAATTTTCATTGGTAAAATAGAAACCCATTGTTACATTTTCTTGTCCACAAAAACTTGTATAGCCTTCTTCTTGATGAACAATTGTATAGCCATTTGTAGTGAATAGTGACGCAAGTGTTTGTTCTGGGATTGTAGTAACCCATTCTAGTTTCTCAACAACTTCCAACTCTCGTCTAAATGCTCCTGTAATTAAAAATTGGTATTCTTTAAATTGGCTACTCAATTGTGTGGTAACTCTTGCAGCATAATCTTCAATTTGTTGAAACAAATAACTGCCTTGCGAACCCAAATAAAATTCAATATTTTCTTTTACAGTTTGTTGTGTTTTTTCGCCAAAACCTTTAAAAAGGGTTAGTCTGTTTTCGTTGCATGCATACAATAGTTCACCAACAGATTCAATTTCCATTTCGTGCCAAATAGTAGAAATTTTCTTTGGTCCAATACCTTTAATGTTTAACATTTCAATTACACCTTTTGGCGTTTTTAAAATGTATTCATTTAAAATTGCCAATTGCCCAGTATTCAATTGTTCAATTATTTTTTGTCCAACCGATTCACCAATTCCTCTAATTGAAAATATCTTGTTCTGTTCAGTTTCACTCAATTGCATGGGCAATTTTTCAACAGTAAAAGCAGCTGTGGCGTATGATTTTGCTTTAAAACTATTCTCTCTGTTTATGTCCATAAGTTTAGACAGTAAAGAAAAATTATCAGCTATCGCATCGTTGGTCATGCAAGTAATATTTTATAAATGATGTATTTATTTTCAAACGAAGTTGCCAAAAATTTCAATTCTTTTCTGTTCATTTATTTAAAAACAGTTAAATAAAAAAATGTGATGAATTGCCAATACAGTTTATTCAATCATTTCCAATTATCGCAACCAACAACAATAGGCTTATGGTTACATTTGCAACTTATTTCAATATATTGTTTATTTGATTTCTTTTAAAATTCGTTATGGCAAAAATTGCAATTAATATAGCAACTGGAAGTTTACAACAAGCAGAAATGATTGTAGGTATAGATTTAGGCACTACCAATAGTTTGGTAGCCATCATTCATCCTGAAAATAGACAACCTGTAACGTTAAAAGAACATGATAGTAGTAGCCTTGTGCCAAGTGTAATTTATTTTAACGAATTGGGTAGTGCAATTGTTGGGGAAGAAGCTAAAAAACATTTAGAAATTGAGCCTCAAAATACAATTTTTTCTGCTAAACGATTAATGGGAAAAAGCTATGCTGACGTAAAGCAACATGCCGACTTTTTTTCTTATAAAGTAATTGATGATAATACAGAAAGTTTAGTAAAAGTGCAAGTTGGCAATCAGTTTTATTCTCCAATAGAACTCTCTTCTTTTATTTTAACTGAATTAAAAAATAGAGCAGAACATATTTTAAAAACCCCTGTTACAAAAGCTGTAATTACAGTGCCAGCTTATTTTAACGATGCTCAGCGACAAGCAACAAGAGATGCAGGAAAACTAGCAGGCTTGGATGTTTTAAGAATTATAAATGAACCAACTGCAGCAAGTTTGGCGTATGGTTTGGGTGTTGATCCAACACAAGAAAAAACTATTGCAGTATACGATTTAGGTGGTGGAACTTTTGATGTATCTATTCTAAAAATTAGCAATGGAATTTTTGAAGTACTAAGCACCCATGGAGATACCTATTTAGGAGGTGATGATTTTGACAAAGCCATTGTAGATTATTGGTTAGAGCAATTTAATATAAGCAAAGACGAGTTGCAACAAAACAAATCGTTGGCACAAGGCTTGCGTCTACGTGCAGAAAAAGCAAAGAAAATATTGAGTACTGAGGATGTGTTTAAAACAAGTTTTAATGGCGATGAATTGAGTATTTCTAAAGCAACTTTTGAAGCATTGATAGAGCCACTTATTCAGCGAACAATTCAAAGTTGTATCAATGCTTTGCATGATGCAGAATTAACAGCATCACTTATTGATGATGTTGTAATGGTTGGTGGAAGTACAAGGGTACCAATTGTAAAACAAACAGTGAGTGCTTTCTTTGGAAAGGCTGTGCATGATGAAGTGAATCCAGATGAAGTTGTTGCATTGGGTGCAGCAATACAGGCAGATATTTTAGCAGGAAACAACAAAGATTTTTTGTTGTTAGATATTACACCATTAAGCTTGGGAATTGAAACAATGGGTGGTTTAATGGATGTTTTAATTCCAAGAAATTCAAAAATTCCTTCTAAAGCTGGAAGGCAATATACCACTTCAAAAGATGGGCAAGGCAGTATGCGTATTTCTGTTTTTCAAGGAGAAAGAGATTTGGTAAAAGACAATAGAAAATTAGCAGAATTTAACTTGACCAATATTCCTGGAATGCCAGCAGGCTTGCCCAAAGTAGAAGTGAACTTTTTAATTAATGCCGATGGTATTTTAACTGTATCTGCAAAAGAATTACGCAGTGGTGTTGAACAAACTATTGAAGTAAAACCACAATATGGTTTAACCGATGAAGAAGTTGAAAAAATGTTGATGGATAGCATCACCCATGCTAAAGATGATATTACAACAAGGGCATTGGTAGAAGCTAGAACTGAAGGTGAATTGTTGTTGAGTACAACAGAAAAATTTATTGCAAAAAACACACAGTTACTTACTAAAGATGAATTGTTGGCAACAGCACAAGCTATGCAAAATTTGCAATTGGCTTTAACTATGGAAGATAAAAATTTAATTCAAACTAAAGTTGAAGAGTTGAATGAAATTAGTAGACCATATGCAGAACGAGCAATGGATGAAGCTGTAAGTTCTGCCATGAAAGGCAAATTGATATAATGCACAAATAGAACTGTATAAAGCTGTATTGTAATAACAGTAAACTGTTTATTTTTGCCAGCTTATGCCACAATTACAATTTGACTTACAATTCACAGATTCTATTACAAAAGCCAGAGCAGGAAAAATTACTACCGATCATGGTGAAATTTTGACACCTATTTTTATGCCTGTTGGTACTGTTGGCAGTGTAAAAGCTGTAACACAACAACAATTGTACAACGATGTTCATGCTCAAATTATTTTGGGCAATACGTATCATTTGTACTTACGTCCTGGTGTTGAAGTATTAGAAGCTGCAGGGGGTTTACACAAGTTTAATGGTTGGCATAAACCTATATTAACTGATAGTGGTGGGTATCAAGTTTTTTCTTTAGCTGCCAAAAGAAAACTTACTGAAGAGGGAGCATTATTTCAAAGCCATATTGACGGAAGTAAGCATCTTTTTAGTCCAGAAAATGTAATGGATATTCAAAGAAGTATTGGTGCCGATATTATTATGGCTTTTGATGAATGTCCTCCTTATCCAAGTGAATATGGTTATGCTCAAAAAAGTATGCACTTAACACATAGATGGTTACAGCGTTGTGTAAATAGATTGGCTGAAACGCCTGATAAATATGGCTACACACAAAATTTATTTCCTATTGTTCAAGGTGGTACGTATAAAGATTTAAGAAAAGCTTCTTGTGAGTTTATAAGTTCAATGAATGCAACAGGCAATGCCATTGGAGGGTTAAGTGTAGGAGAGCCCATTGAAATGATGTATGAGTTTTCTGAATGGTGTTGTGAACATTTGCCTACAGAAAAACCTCGTTACTTAATGGGTGTAGGAACTCCTTGGGATATATTGGAAAATATTGCACTGGGAATAGATATGTTTGATTGTGTTATGCCTACCAGAAACGGACGAAATGGAATGTTGTTTACTTCCAATGGCGTAATTAATATTCGCAACAAAAAATGGGCTACTGATTTTTCACCTATTGATACTGGAATTACTTGTGAGATTAGCAATTATTACTCGAAAGCGTACTTGCGTCATCTCTTTGTTGCCAACGAAATTTTGGCATTGCAATTGGCTAGTTTGCAAAACTTAAGCTTTTATTTATGGTTGGTTGGAGAAGCAAGAAAACAAATATTGAACAACAACTTCAATACTTGGAAAAATGAAATATTGCCCATTCTTAAACAAAGACTTTAATTTGTAAACTGTTGATGGCTAGCCACAACAAATCATTATATTGCCCAATAAAATAAGCCCAATGAAAGAAATATCAATACAAACAATTGCCAATGCTATTGAAGGAACTTTAGAAGGAAATGCAGCGTTAATTATTAAAAGTCCAGAACAAATTGAGTTTGCATCAGAGGGTCAAATTACTTTTATTGGCAGTAAAAAATATACTCATTTATGGCAAACATCTAATGCTAGTGCTGTAATTATTAATGATGGCATTGCTGTAGAAGTACCATTCAATAAAGCAGTAATTAAAGTAAAAAATGCCGATTTAGCAATGGCTCAAGTATTGGATTTATTTGCTGATGCTCTACCACAATTTGATATGGCCATTCATTCAACAGCAGTGGTTGACGCAACTGCAATTATGGGTGAAGCTTGTCAAATTGGAGCCAATTGTTTTGTTGGTAAAAATGTGGTGTTGGGTAATAATGTTACTATTTATCCAAATGTTACCGTGTTTGATCATACTGTAATTGGTGATGGAACAACAATATGGTCTGGGGTTGTAATTAGAGAAAAAACAGTTATTGGTAAACAATGCATTATTCATTCAAATTCAACGATTGGTGCAGATGGGTTTGGTTATAGGCCAAGTGCTGATGGGAGAGGATTGGTAAAAATTACCCATATTGGAAATGTTGTAATTGGCAATCAAGTAGAAATTGGAGCCAATACTTGTATTGATAGAGCAAAATTTAGTTCAACGATTATTGGCGATGGTTGTAAGTTGGATAATTTGGTACAAATTGGTCACAATAGTCGTATGGGGCAATCTTGTATTATGGCAGGAAGTAGTGGTTTAGCAGGTTCTGTAACCTTGGGCAATGGTGTTGTTGTTGGTGGGGGTGCTTGTATTAGTGATCATGTTACTTTAGGCGATGGAGTACAAGTTGGTGGGCAAAGTGGTGTTATTAATAATTTTGAAGCCGGCAAAAAAGTATTGGGTTATCCTGCAATAGAAGCTAGAGATGCTCTAAAACAATGGGTTGTTCTACGAAAATTGGCAAAAGAAGGGTAGTTTTTGGCTTTACTCCAAAATTAAATAAAAATTATATTTTTATTTAATGTGTATTTCTGTTTATCACTCTATAACTAATTTTTTAATAAAAATTTAATAATTTAATATTAGAAGCAATTTTTTTTTCCTATTTTGCAAGCTTCAAGGGGGGAATTGCTTATGAATAAAATACTACACTTAGTATTTGTTTTTAAAAATTTGGGGGGGAGCCATACTACGGATTACTACAATCGGTTCTATAATTTTATGGTTCAAATTTCACACTTTTTCGATTTTCTTTCAACTCCATTAAATAGAACAATATCACTTTCAAATTCAATTGATTATAGTAGCTTAAGCAACTGTGCTTATCAAAAACTTACTTTAAATTTCTATCATCATTCTCCTAAAGAGTGGGTTTCTGTTCCAATGCCTCCTTTTCTGAAATAAAAAATTCATTAAAATTTTTTTGGTTGAATTTATATTTCTTAAATCTTACAACTTTTAATTATGAAAAAATTTGCTACACAATTGGTGTGCTTTTTATTGTTCATGTCTGTTTACAGCATTAATACTTTAAGTGCACAAACTGTTCAAGTTGGTATAGGTACAGAGATACCTCCTTTTACGCTTTATGGACCTGTTTATAGGTATAGTGCAACATCTACAACTTCCGCTTCAAGATCAAACATGGTAATTACACAAGCTGAGTTGTCTGCACTTGGTATAATTACAGGTTCAACTATTACTGAAATTCAGTTTAATAAAACCAATGCTGCAAACTTTAATACACCAGCAACTTCGTATAAAATGTATATGGCCAATACATCAAATACTACATTGGCTACAACATTAACTTGGGCATCTGTATTAACAACACACACAGAAGTATATACTAGTTCGTCTTTCAATATTCCTTTAGCTGCAGGTTGGGTAACATGGTCAATCACCCCATTTGTTTATACAGGTGGTTCACTAGAAATTGCAACAGAATGTTCTATGGGAGGCAATGGTGCAGCAACAGATGCATTTAAATGGGAGTACACAACTGGCTTTGATGATAAATTAGTTGGTGTAGCTTCTCTTGGTGCAACTTTAAATGGAGCTGTTACAGGTTATAAGCAAAGACCGAATTGCCGTATAACATACGTTGCTCCTTTCCCTTGTAGTGCCCCTCCAACTGCCAGGGCTGTTGTGTTCTAAATAATAAGGTTGTAGAGCTTATTTATGTCATTAGCAATAAGTCTCATAGCTTGAGGTAAACTGCTATAATTATTGATTCTAAATAAATTCATACTCATGTTTTTTATAGTTGATATATTTTGGGGTGCATTTCCTGTTCTAATCTTTGATGAATCTTCTTTAAACGTTACATCTTTCACCCAATGTAAAGTATTTTCTATTGACCAGTGACTTCGTATTCCTTCTTCATAAAAAATCGCATTTTCAGTTTTACTGCTTATGAAATACGCAATCTCTTCTTTAACCTTCGATTGCTCTTTTACAAACCTTTCAATACGTACTACCTGCTTTAACCCTTTCCATTCTTCACTTATCCCATCTAATGTGTTACTTGTTACGATACGTCTTGATTCTAATCTTCCTTTATTTACCTCTATTGTTGTATAACTACTGCTATGTTGTTGTGCTATTGAAAATATCTGCTCTATTTGTTTATATAGTCCTAACTGATTCTTTTTTACGCCTATTAAGTAATCATTTTTACTGTCTATAATCACACCTGTTGTTTTTTTTGACAATGAAGTGCATCTAATGTAAAAATTACGCCACTTAAATCTAAAGCTTCAATTAACTGTTGAACAATGGGTATTTCACTCTCTTTTGAATTTACCACCTCTGCATTTCCCAATACCAATTTCTTCTTTGAACAATACAGCGTTACTAAACTAATGAAATGCTGATTAATAGTACTGCCTCCATTATAAGTGCCCCCTATGGCTTTACCATCTATACTTACCCATTCATTCTTTGATAAATTAACTTGCTCTTTTGACCAACTGTAAAACTGATTACTCAGTTCTTTAAAGTCTATATGCATCAATACTTGACGAATAACATCAAAACTGGGCAATCTTCCTTTCCTCGGCTTTAAAGTGCTTATTAAATCTGTTTTATTCCTAACAATAAAATCTCCAATGGCTCTATAACCTATATAACCACTCATTATGCTCATAATTGTAATCAACAAGATTGTAGACAATTCATGACGTTGTCCTTGCAACCTTCTAGGGTCACGAACTTTCTGTAAATGAACTAGTAAATTACCCCTCGTTTTCATCATAAGCATTTTTTACAAAAATATTCATTTAGAACACAACAGCCCTGCTCCAACTGCAGGCAATGTTACGAGTTCTCTTACTTCAGTTTGTGCAAATCAACCATTTTCGTTAAACTTAACTGGAAATAGTGCTGGTACTGGTCAAACTTATCAATGGCAGTATTCTACAACTGGCAATGCACCTTGGAGTAATTTTGGTACATCTTCTATTGATGCAGGATATTCTAATGCAACACAAACTGCTTCACAATATTACCGTAGTGCTGTTACTTGTAGTGGGCAAACCAGTTATTCAGATTCTTTACAAATTATATCTCCAGGTTTGTTATCTGGTACATACACAATTAATAATGCTTTGCCAACTGGTGGAGGAAATTTTCAATCACTTACGCTTGCTCTTGATTATATTAAATGTGGTATAAATGGACCAGTAACGTTTAATGTAGAACCAGGCAGTGGACCATATAATGAGCAACTTACAATTAACCCAATATTTGGTGCAAGTGCAAATAATACCATCACTATAAATGGTAATGGTGCTTCTCTTGTATATAGCACAGGAGTAACTAATGCAAGAACTGGCATTATTTTAAATGGAGCAGATCATATTGTTATTGATAGTTTAGTGGTTGACGTAAGTGCAGGTACTTTTGGTTGGGGAATTGGTTTAACGTCAGGTGCAGATAGTAATGTTATTCGAAAGTGTACTGTAATAACAGATAAGACTACAACTTCATCAAATTATGCTGGTATCGTAATTAATGGCTCTTTAACTACAACTGCAACTACTGGCAATAATGGAAATGGAAATATTATTGAAAATAATATTATTCAAGGTGGTTATTATGGTCTTTATTTATATGGAAATAGTACAGCAAATGCTCAGAACTATCAAAACACTATACGAAATAATTCAATTGAAGATTTTTATTATTCTGGAATTTATGGAATTTACCAAGATAGTTTGATTGCAAAAGGTAATAACATTTCTAGACCTACAAGAACAAACTCTGTAGGAAGTGGGGCAGGTATTTACCTTACAACTGGTAATATTAATTTACTTGTAGATGGCAATAAAATTTTTAATTTATTTGCATCTAATACAGCTGCAACTACTACATTTTATGGTATTTATCTTTCAGCAGATGGTACACAAGCAAAGCCAAATAAAATTATCAATAATGCAATATTCAATATAGAGGGCAATGGTACTTTTTCTGGTATATACAATACTGGAGCAGAATATATGAAAGCTTATCACAATACCATTTCTTTGGATTATGCGGCAGCAACTGCTGGAATTACGTACGGTTTTTATCAAGTAACATCTGCTGTTGGTATCGAATTTAAAAACAACATTGTTACCATTTCAAGAGGTGGAACAGGTGCTAAGTATTGTATTTATAAAAGCACTGCTACAACACCTTTAGAAAGTAACAACAATGTATTGTTCATGAATAGTCCAACATCTACAACACAAGCAATCGGCTATCAAACTAGTGCAAGAACTAGTTTAAGTGATTGGCAAACAGCTAGTGGGCATGATTTAAACAGTGTTTCTATAGATCCTTTGTATGCGGATATAAATATTTTAAATTTCACTCCAACTGAAGTTACTGTTGATAATATTGGTGCCAATGTTGGTGTTGCAACAGATATTAATGGAGTTGCAAGAACATTGAGTTCACCAGATCCTGGTGCTTATGAAGTTCCACCAAGTGTTGGTACAGATTTAAGAATAGAAGAATTGGTATCTCCAAGTCCAACAGTTAAAGGATGTTACAATACTGAAAATTTAATTGTTGCCATTAAAAATGTAAGTATCGATTCAATTAATTTTGCATTAAAACCTGCAACAGTAACAGTAACAGTAGCTGGTAGTGTAAATGTAGTTTATACAACAACAATTAATACTGGTATTCTTCATACAAACGAAAGTTTAAATGTAACATTTACAAGTCCAAGTGCTACTGTAAATATGAGTGCAGCAGGAGGCTATTCATTCAACATTGTTGTTGATGTAAATGGCGATGTAAATACTGCAAACAATGCACTTGATGTTACTTTAGATAAATTATCACTCACTGGTGGTACATCTGAAGCAACACCTGAAAATTATTGTGCAGTTGGGGGTACTCCAAAATTAATATCAACAGATGCTGAAGGCTACAGTAATGTAAAATGGCAAATGAGTATAAATGGAGGAACAAATTATACCGATATTCTAAATTCAGATACACTTATTTATACATTGACTACACCAATTTCACAAGCAACTTATTTTAGAATGGTAGCAGTGTGTGGGGTGAACGAAGAATACTCTACAGCAGATAGTGTACTCATTAATAATCCTGCAATTACAAGTACAACTCCTGCAACACGTTGTGGACCAGGTTCTGTTACTTTGGGTGCAACAGCAAACGGAACTGCAACTGTTAAATGGTACGAAACGCCAACTTCAACAACAGTTTTAGCAACAGGACCTAGTTTTGTAATTCCAACAGTATTGGCTACTAAAACGTTTTATGCTGCAGCTAGTGAAGGAGGTGGTGGAACAGTAAATCAGTTAGATGCATTGCCTTTAGCTGGTGGTAATGGTTGTGGTGGAGGTAATATGATTAACCTTACACCTACAACTAACATAGATCTTCAAGGATTTATTTTAAATGTAGGAAATGCTGCAGGTATTTCTACACCTGTTTCGGTTTGGTATAAAACTGGTACATATGTAGGGTCAGAAAATACACAAGCAAACTGGACTTTACATCAAACATTGAATGTTACTGCTGCTGGACCTAATTTACCAACTACATTAAACATGAATCCTTTGTTATTAACTGGAGGACAGATTTATGGAATTTATATTCAATTTGAAGCAGATTATACAAATATTACTGCAAATACATTTTTTTCAAATGCAGATTTAACTATGGAAATTGGAATTGGAGTTTGTACACCATTTACTTCCTTCAATGCTTTAAGAGGATTTAATGGAAGTGTTTTATATACAAAAGGTTGCGAAGGCACAAGAACACCGGTAACAGCTACAATTACTTCTGCCCCTGCAATTACAGTTACTACCAATGATTCAGTAATTTGTAATGCAGGTACTGCTGCAATTAGTGTTGCTAGTACTAACTCTAATTATACGTATGCTTGGTCTCCAAGTGCACAAACAACCCAATCAATCAATGTTACTCCAACAGAAACAACGAAGTATTATGTAAATGCTACAGACGCAGGATTAAATTGTACAGCAATAGATTCAGTAACAATCAACGTTCAACCAGTAGTAACTTCAATTGAAGCAACTGAAAAAGAATTTTGTGTTGTTGGTGGAATTACAACTTTGAGTTTAAATCCATTAACTGGATATTCAACTACTGGTTTACAGTGGCAAAGTTCTACAAACAATATTGGTTTTACCGATATTCCTGGTGCTACATCTTCAACTTATACAACACCAACAATTACTGCAACCACATACTTTAAAGCTTTAATTAAAAATGGAGCAGGTACAGTATGTTCAGATTCTGTAAGAGTGATTAAGTTGAATAACCCAACTGTAATTTCCACAACTGATTCATCCCGTTGTGGAACTGGAACTGTAACCTTGAGTGCAACAAGTGCAACAGACAATGTACTTAAATGGTACGAAAATGCTACAGGTGGAGTTGCTTTAGCTACAGGAGATACTTTTGTAACACCAAGCATTAGCAATACAACTACTTATTATGTAGCAAGTTCTTCTGGTGGCACAAATGCTTATACAGGTTTAACTGATAAATTATCTACAGCTACTTCTGGAGTTGGAACAACCAATTTTGGGCTAGTTTTTGATGCATTAAGTGAATTTAAACTTAAATCGGTAGTGGTGCATGCTGTTGGTGCTGCAGGTTCTACAGGTACAGTTACTATTGATGTAATTGATGCTTCAAATACTGTATTGCATACTGCAACTGTAAATGTAAATGGCAACCCTATTGCGTCAACTGTTGGCGAAAGAGTTGTCTTAAATTTCTTAATACAGCCAGGCACCAATTTAAAATTAAGGCACAGTGCAAGAAGTGCTTCAATAACTGGTTTAGCTTTTGAACCTTCTGCAAGTGCTCCAAGTGGAAACTATGGCTATCCGTATGTAGTACCTGGGTTATTATCAATTAACACAAGTACACTTTCTGCTGGTCCTACTAATACTCCAAGAAATGATTTGTATTATTATTTCTACGATTGGGAAGTAGAAACTGGTTGCGAAAGTGCAAGAGTTGCTGTTACTGCAACAGTTGACAATACACCTGGCTGTGGTGCATTGCCAGTAAGTTTAACGAGCTTTACAGGAATTAAAGAAGGAAATAAACATAAATTAAACTGGATAACTACAACAGAGGTTAACAATGCTGGGTTTAGTTTAGAAAGAAGTGCCGATGGGGTTAATTTTAGTAGTTTAACTTATATTCCTTCAAAAGCAACAAATGGCAATAGCAACAACAATTTATTGTATAGCTATTTAGATGAGAAAGTAATGTTAAGCAATAATTACTATCGTTTAAAACAAATAGATAAAGATGGTAATTATGCTTATTCACCAATTGTGTTGTTAAAAGGAGATAAAGTAAAAAACATTACAATTACCAGTTTATATCCTAATCCAGCTAAAAACGAAATTAAAGTTTCAATAGAATCTCCAACTGCTGAAAAAGTAACATTGTTGTTAACCGATTTAACAGGTAAAACAATTCAACAAAAAACAACTACTTTAAAAAGTGGAAGCAATTTGATTGATTTAAATGTTACAACATTGGCTCAAGGAACTTATTTTGTAAAAATAATTTGTAGCAATGGTTGCGAAACTGGAGTTACTAAATTTATTAAACAATAAATTGTATCTCATAGGGCTGTTCATGCAGCCCTATGAGATATTTTTGAATCTTCATATTATTAACAACTGAAAAAAGCAAAATTCAATCATTTATTTACAAATGATTAACATTCTTGCCTCAAAATTTGAGTTATAAGAGAAACATGGCTATTTTAGCAACTCTATCATAACGTTAAGTTCATGGTAAATCCATTATTTATGATCAAAAACCTACCTATCTTCTTAAGAAAACCATAACCATCCATTTATATAATTACAGTATTATGAGACATTGCTACATTGCTTATGTAACCAAATTACTATTACTAATTGTTTTTTCAACTTTTTCTTTATTGGTAAAAGCTCAGTTTCCTGCTCCATATTGTGCTGAAACTTTTCCTAGTAACGTAGAGCCGATTTCAAAAGTATTATTTGCAGGGATTAATAACAGTACTTCTATATTATTGAATGGTACTCCTGCACATGAGAATTTTACTTCAATTAATGCTTCAGGTATTATGGGCTTATCCTATCCTATTGAAGTTGAAGGAAATACAGATGGAAATTTTACTACGTATGTAAGAGTGTTTATTGATTGGAATAATAATGGAAGTTTCACTGATGCAGGAGAATCTTTTGATATTGGTACAATAGTCAATTCTACGGGTGCAGATGGTAAAAAAGCTATATCAACCATTACTATTCCTTTAACGGCCACTCCCGGAAATTTAAGAATGAGGGTATCTAAAAGGTTTAATGCTTACCCTCTTGCCTGTAATGCAAGTGGCTTTGGTCAGGCAGAAGATTATACTATCATAGTAATACCGCCTACTCCATGTGCTGGTACACCAACAGCTGGGGCATCAACTTCAACCTCCACATCTTTAGGATGTGCAGGTATACCGTTTACCCTGGGTTTATCCGGTTCAGTACTTGCATCTGGATTATCATACCAATGGCAATCATCTCCTGATAATCTAACTTGGACAAACATAACTGGTGCAACCTCACAAAGCTATACAACCACACAAACACAAGCAATAAGATACTATCGTTGTGTAATTACCTGTACAGCTGGTGGTGCAAATGCAAATTCTACTTCAATACAAGTAAACTCAGTTACTGGGCCAACTTATGCTACGTTACCAATTGTAGAAAGTTTTGAAAACACTTGGAGCAATAGTTGTGGAAGTAGAGATGTTCCCAATGCGTTTTGGACAAATAGTCCAGCAACTAGCAACAATTCTTGGAGAAGAAATGATGACGGAACAAGTGCAGCTTGGACATCTACTAATGGTGCTTATTCGCCTGCTGCATCTGATGGTAATTTTTCGGCACGTTTTCATTCTAATAATGCAACTGCAGGAAGTTCGGGAAATTTAGATGTATTCATCAATGCCAATACAGCTTCATTAAATAAAAGATTAAAGTTTGATTATATTAATACCAGTGGCACCGATAGTTTATCTATTCTAATATCTACAGATGGTGGTACAACTTTCGCAAGATTAGATAGTGCAGGATTGGCAGCAAGTTGGAGAACAAAAACTATATTCTTCTCAACATTATCAGCAACAACGGTTATTCGTTTTAAAGGGGTAAGTGATTTTGGAACAACTGATATTGGTATAGACAATATTATTTTAAGTACTTGGGCCGATTGTAGTGGTACACCAATTGGTGGAACAGCAACTGCTGCTCCATTAAACGTTTGTGCTGGTCAATCAATTACATTAAATGCAAGTGGGGTAGATGTTGGCCCAGGTTTAACTTACCAATGGCAAGCGTCTACAGATGGCGGTACTACTTGGAATGATATTGCAGGTGCTACAACTTTTTCTGTTACTACAACACAGGTACTTACAAGTCGTTATCGTTTAAAAGTTACTTGTACATTACCAGGTGGAGGCACTTCAAATTCATCCGAAGTAACTGTTACAAGTCCACCAATTCCTAATGGAACATATACAATTAATAAAAATTTACCAACAACATGGCCAGGTGCGGGTGCGGCTTCAAACTTTATTAGTTTTAATGCAGCATACACAGCTTTATCATGCGGTATTGGTGGACCAGTAATTTTTGATGTTGTAACTGGAAGTGGACCATACAATGAGCAGTTAATTATTAATGGTGCTGTTGCAAATACAAATATTGTTAATACCATTACTTTTAAAGGAAATGGAAATACAATATCATTTACATCAGCCAATGCAAATGAAAAAGCAGTTATTAAATTAAAAAATACAGCACACTTTATTTTTGATAGTTTAGTGGTTGACGCAAGTGCAGGTACACAAGGTTTTGGTTTTCATTTAACCAACAATGCTGATAGCAATATTATTAGAAAATGTACCATTAATACTTCAACAACATCTACAAGTACCAATTATGCAGGTATTGTTATAAGTGGTGCAGATGCAACTGCAATTGGTACAGGAACTACTTTGTGTGATTACAACAAAATACAAAACAATACCATTAATGGTGGTTATTATGGTATTACATTGGCTGCAACAGTAGCTGGTGCAAATGGATCTAACGAAATCGTTGGTAACACAATTAGCGATTTTTACTTTTATGGTATTTATGTTGCTGCTAGTTACAAAACGTTAATTTCAAAAAATACAATAAGCCGACCAACAAGAACTTCAGTAGGTGAATTCAATGGTATTTACTATACAACCCTAAGTACCAATAATTTAATTGAGAAGAATAAAATCATCAATCCATTTGGTGGTATTCCTACCAGTACTTCTCCATTTTATGGTATAAATTTTAATAGCACTAGTGCATTAACTGGAGAGGACAATATCATTCAAAACAATGTGATTGCTGCAAACAATGGTAATGGTATTCAGTATGGAATTTTCAATACTAGTTCAAACAATATTTGGTATTTCCACAATACAATAGCTTTAGAAAATCCAACAGCTACAACAACCCAAGCAACTAGAGGTTTTTATCAAACAGGAACAGCAGGTGGTTTGTTATTTTATAACAATATTATAAATATCAATCGCAATGGAAATGGTACTAAACATTGTATTTATGTTAGCACTACAACATTGTTCAGCGATAACAACGACTATTACATCAATCCTGCTTCAACAAATCATATAGGATTCTTTACTAGTAACAGAACTACATTACAAAACTGGCAAACTGCATCATCACAAGATGCTGCTTCATTAAGTTTCCCTCCTGTATTTTCTAGTGCAGCAACATTTGATTATACACCTGCAAATGCAGCTATAGACAATAAAGCATTGGCTTTAGGTATTGTAGATGATGTGAATGATGTTGTAAGAAGCCAAACAACTCCAGATATGGGTGCTTACGAGTTTACAGCTCCAGGTTGTATTGCTCCTCCAGAAAAAGGGATCACCCAAGTTTCTCCAACAAATACTTGTCAAGGTACCAATATCAATTTAAATGTAGCGATTGGTCCTTATGGGGCTTTCCAAACTTTCCAATGGCAAGCTTCTACTACTATTGGTGGTACGTATGCAAATGTTGGTAATCCTAAATTAACACCAGATACAACAATTTTAGCAGATGTAACAAATTACTATCGTTGTGCCATTACGTGTGGTGGTATTACAGTGTATACAGATACAGTATTGGTGAATGTAACTCCATCGTTACCAACTGGTACGTATACTATAAATGCAGGTGCTCCTATTTCTTATGTTCCTGGCACTGCCGGTGGTAATTTCCAAACTTTTGGTGCAACAAAAGCTGCTATGGTTTGTGGTATTACTGGTGCTGTAACATTTAATGTTGTAGCGAATAGTGGACCATACAATGAGCAATTTATTTTAGACAGTATTGCAGGTACATCTGTTGTTAAAACAATAACTTATAATGGAACTGGTAATACGATAGCTTTTAGCTCTACAAACTCAAATGAAAGAGCTGTAATAAAATTAAACGGTGCAGATTATATAACTTTTGATAGTTTAACAATTGATTCAAGAGGTACTGGAACATTTGGATATGGCATTCAACTTATTAACAATGCCGATACAAATACATTTAGAAAATCTACCATTTTAGTATCAGAAACATCAACATCTGCAAACTTTGCAGGTATTGTAATAAATGCAGTAGCTGCTGGAACAATTGGTTTAGGCAATACTTGGTGCGATGGAAATAAGTTTGATAACAATACGATTAGTGGTGGTTTTTATGGTGCAACTTTAGTAGGTAGTTCAACACAGCTCATTACAAGCAACAGCTTTACCAACAACAGTTTTACCAACTTCTACAATTATGGTTTGTATGTTGCCGGAACTACAAATACTTTAATTGAGGGTAACACATTCTCTCGTCCAACTAGAGCTTTAGTAACATCGGGTTACGGTATTTTCTTAACCCAAGCTCCAAGTAACGGAATGGTAATTTCTAAAAATAAAATAACCAATTTGTTTGGAGGTTTACCTACTTCAACATTACCATCTTATGGTATTTATCACAATAGCGTTAATGCAACTGTTGGTAATGAAAACAGAGTGAGCAATAACTTAATTTATTCTTTAAATGGAAATGGAGCTTCTTATGGTATTTACAATTCTTCTTCAACAGGAGTGAATTATTATCACAACACAATAGCGTTAGATGATGTTGCAAGTGTTGCAAATGGTGCAACTGTTGGCTTTTACCAAACTGGTGCAGCTACAGGATTGCAATTTATTAATAACAATATCTATATCAGTAGAAGTGGATTGGCTGCTAAGCATGGTTTATTCTTTGCCACAACTACAAGTGATATTACATCAAATTATAATGATATTTATATTAATGCAACTGGTACAAACAATAGGTTTGGTCGTTTAGGTTCTACCGATTATACTACATTGGCTGCATGGCAAGCAGGTACAAGTAAAGATGCCAATTCATTTAGTGCAGATCCAATTTTTGTAAATCCAACAACTGGTGATTATAAACCACAAGCGTTATCAATTGATAACAAAGGAAATAATGTAAATATTAATACAGATATTTTAGGTGCAACAAGAAGTACAACTACACCAGATATTGGTGCTTATGAGTTTTCGCCAGCACCTTGTCCAGCAGTTTTAAATGCAGGTACTGCAACTGTTACACCAGCAGCAGGATTGTGTTTAGAGCAACCGATACGTTTAGATTTAACTGGATTTAGTGCATTGGGTTCATTAACTTTCCAATGGCAACAATCTGCTGATGGATTAACCAATTGGAACAATATTGGCCCACTGTTGTACACACCACCATTTGATACATTAACCAACGTTAAAAATTATTATCGTTGTATAGTATCTTGTTTATCATCAAGTGCATTTTCAACAGTAGTACAAATGAATTTGAATGCAATTTTACCGGGTGGTACATACACAATTGATGCAACACAACCAACAAACTGGCCTTCGCCAAACCCTGGTCCAAATGCCAACTTCCAAACTTTCCAAGAAGCAGTTTCTGCAATGTCTTGTGGTATTCAAAGCTCGGTAGTATTTAATGTAAAACCTGGTACATATAATGAACAAATTAGAATTCCTTATGTACCTGGAACTTCACCAACTGTAACAGCAACATTTAAAGCTGAAAATGGCAATGCTGCTTCGGCAGAACTTACGTATGCTTCTACACAAACAAACTTCAATTATACATTGAAGTTTGATAGTACCAAATACATATATTTTAGAAATTTAACCATCAGTTCAACTGGAACTAGTTTTGGTAGAGTTGTTGAATTTGGAGGCACATCGGCATTTGATAGTTTAACAACTTGTATTATCAATGCTCCTGTTGTTGCAAATACTTCAGCAAATTTTGCTGCGGTATATGCATTCTCATTTAAAGGAAATGATATAGTTGTAAAAGGAAATACAATTAACAATGGTTCTACTGGCATTTACTTTTCTGGCTTTTCAACAGCCATAAGAACAAGTAGAATTGCAATTGATAGCAACACAATAAATGGTAGTTATCAGTATGGTATTTACAACAATTTTACAGAGGCCATAAAATTAAATAACAATACAGTAAATGTAAGTGCTCCTACGTTCTCTTCTTCTTATGGTATTTATACAACAGCTGCAGATTCTTTATATCAGATAACCAACAATAAAGTTCGTATTGCAAATACAGTAGGTACTCAATATGGTATTTATATAAATGCAAGTACAGGAACTGCAACAAATAGAGGAAAATTGTTGAACAATGATGTGGTTGCTGGAACTGGTAATACAAGCAACATTTATGGTTTGTATATTACTGCTTCACCATTTATAGATGTATTCAATAATACAGTAGCTGTAAATACTTCAGGAGCTTCTTCTTTTGGTATTTACTGTAACAATTCTGCTAACGGAAATTATTACAACAATTCTGTAAACAGTATTGCAACATCTGCTACCAATAACTATGCAGCTTATTTCTTAAATACGTCTGCAACTAGCATTAACGCAATCAACAATATTTTCTCTCATAAAGCTGGTGGAAGAGCCATGTATATTGGCAATTCATCAAACATTAACAGTAATTACAACATGTTGTATACAACTGGTTCTGTATTAATTAATAGAACTAGTCCTACATCGGCAACTTATCCTACTTTAGGAAGTTGGGTAACCGCTACTTTGTTAGACAGATTTTCGATTGGCATGAATCCAGCATTTGTAAATGATAGCACTTTAATGCCAGATTTAAACAATGGCGATGTTTGGGCTATTCATGGTCGTGGTGTTCAAATTGAAGAAAACAATATCGATCACAATGGCAATAGCCGTCCAACAACATTAATTGCAGGTGTGCCAGATTTAGGAGCTTATGAGTTTTATCCAATTGCACAACCAAGTGTATTGTTGGCAACTCCTGCAACACCAGTTGCAAATGGCACACAAGCATTTAGTTTTGGTACTGATACTGTAATGAGAATTAAGTGGAAAGCAACTCCACCTCCAAGCATAGAAATGAGGCGTTTTTCGGGTGTAGTACCAAATGGTATTGCAGCTGCTAATTTAGATTCTATGTATTTCTACAATAAAGTAGATATACCTGGTGGAGGTGTTTATAGTTACGATGCAGAAATGTATTATATAGATAGCTGGTTAGGATCTATACCACAACCAAGTCAACTTGGTTTAGGAAAAACAACAGCTAACAATACTTGGGTTATTGGAAGCACTAGTAGAAATGAATTGGCCAAACGTAGAATTTATCAAAGCGATGTAAACTTCTTAGGTAGATTCACTGGTTTAATCAACCCTTATGCACCACCAATTGTACCAGATAGAGATAGCTCAAATAGAGGTAAACGTTTCTATTTTGCTTATGCTATCAATCAGTTAAATGCTGGTACTACTCAACAAATGGTAGCATACTTAAGTACTGGTGATGAGCCTGCGAATGTTCAAGTAAAAGTTAATGGTACTACTTGGGTGAGAAATTATTCTGTACCTCCAAATACAGTTGTTGCAACAGAGTACTTCCCGAAAGCTGGTCCAGACAATGCCTTCTTAAATGCTCCAGGTATATTTGATAGATCAATAGAAATAACGAGTGATGTTTCGATTGTTGCTTATGCCCATGGAATTGGTAGTACATCTTCTGGTGCATGTATGTTATTGCCTGTAGGCGTTTGGGGTTATGAATACAAAACATTGGGTATTACACAAGATTATGGTGCAAATTCATTTGCTTATTATTATGTAGTTGCCGATAATGACAATACTGCAGTTGAGATAACTAGTGTTGCAGGAGTTGCTGTACAAAATACTACTCCAGGATTTACACCAGGTACGCCACAAACTGTAATTTTAAATAAAGGACAGGTTTTACAAATTGTGGCAACTTCTCAAACACAAGAATTAAGTGGTAGTTTGGTAAAAGCAGTAGCAAACAGTGCAGGTAAATGTTTCCCAATTGCCGTATTTAGTGGTAGCTCTAGAACTGCAATTGATGTTGGCACCTGTGCCATAAGCGGTGGAGATTTTATTATGCAACAAAATTTCCCAATTACTGCATGGGGTTTAACTTATTTAACTGCACCAACTTCGTTTAGTGGTGCTGCATTTAGTGGAGTTGCCAATCCTTTTGCAACCAATGTTTATAGAGTTGCAGTGCAAGATCCTACTACTGTAGTTAAAAGAAACAATGTGCCTTTAACAGGCTTGGTAAACAATCATTATTATCAATTCATATCTGGTGTTGCCGATATTATTGAAGCAGATAAACCAATAATGGTGGCTCAATATACTGGTGATGGATCTTGTATAGGTGGTTCTGGAGTTGGAGATCCTGAAATGTTTTATATCAGTCCTGTTGAGCAAGGTATTAACAAAGTGGCTTTTTATAGAAATACAGAAGAATCTATTGATGTCAATTATTTAACAATGATTGTTCCTACCAATGGATTGCCTTCTTTAAAAATTTATGATGGTAGCAATTTAGTTGCTCCAGATTATACTTATGCTCATCCACAAAGTGCTTCTTCAGTTTTAAGAGGGGTTAATTATTCTGTAGTAGTTAAGAGATGGACTTCGGCTAAACAACAAGTTCGTGTTGAGTGCGATAGCAACTTTACTGGTATTACTTATGGTTTAGGAAGTGTAGAAAGTTATGGTTACAATATGGGTACTTTAGTTCGTAACTTAAGAGCAACAGGTCAACCTAGTACACCAACACCTGGTGGTGGTGTAAATACAGATTATACTTGTGCCAATGCACCATTTAACTTTACAATGGGCATAGCTACAATACCTACAAGTATTACATGGAAGTTTAGTCAAGTGCCTAACTTAACACCAAATACAGATGTTGTAATTAACAACCCTATTCCTACAGATAGTGCCATTGTTAATGGATTTAAAATATATTATTTCAGACTCCCTCAACCCTATGTATTTAATGCACCAGGTTATTATCAAGTGCCTGTTACATTTACAGCACCAACAATTGGAAGTTGCGACAATAGCCAAACCGATTTAATTGGTATTCAGGTTATTCCTTCACCTGCAATTGGCTTTGCTGTAAACTTTAATGGTTGTGCAAATAGTACTGCTCAATTTGTTGCAGAAAATACAAGCCCTAGTGGTATTACTGTGAACAATTGGAAATGGACTTTCCATGATAATTCAAATGCAACAGGTCAAACAGTAACTTATACTTATCCAACTGCTGGAACTTATACAGAAAAATTAAGTGTTGTTACAGATGATGGTTGTTTAAGCGATAGCAGTAAAACTGTTGTGGTTAATCCATTACCAACAATAGATGTTGTTACAGATTCTGTGGCAGTTTGTGCCAACGACAATGTAACCTTTACCATACAAAGTCCAGTAACAGGAACAGTATACAATTGGTATGCAACTGAAACATCTGCTACCATATTGTTTACAGGTACAGCCTATACAATTAGCAATGTAATTGGTAACGAAGAGTTTTATATAGAAGCGATTGCTTCAACAGGTTGTGTTAGTGCAACAAGAAAACGTGTTAAAATACATTTATTGCCATTGCTCAATGCACCTGTTGTTACAGTTACAGCACAAAATGCTACATCTATCACCTTTAGTTGGGCTGCTATAACTGGAGCTTCAACCTATCAGATTTCTGTAGGTGGAGGTGCATTTGTAACACCTAGTTCTGGTGCAACTGGTTTAACCCATACTGTAACTGGTTTAGGTACTTTACAAAATGTAAGTGTTGTAGTTCGTGCAGTTGGTGTAAATACTTGTCAAACAGGTACATCAATTGCAGCATCGGGTTGTACAAATTCACCTGCTGTAATTACACCAGATATTATAACAACATGTATAGGTAGCAATGTTACTATTGCTGTAAATACGCCAGAACCTGGTATTACGTACACTTGGTACAATGCTTTAACAGGTGGTACATTGTTAGCAACAGGAACTAGTTATACAATTAATAACTTAATAGGCAATACAACAGTATATGTACAACAAGCAAGTGTAACTTGTACGGCTACTCAAAGAAAATTAGTAACCATTAATGCGTTGCCAATTTTAGCCAAACCAGTTGTAAGTGTAGATGTTGCACAATCTACACCAACATCTATCACATTTGTTTGGGCAGCTGTAACAAGTGCAACAGGGTATCAAGTAAGTACAGATAATGGAACAACTTGGGTTACTCCAAGCTCTGGAACTACTGGTCTAAGTCATACAGTTTCAGGATTACAGCCAAATACAAGTGTTACTATTTTGGTAAGAGCTTCGGGCAGCATTCCTTGTCAATTAAGTATCAGCGATGCTGTAACAGGAAGAACATTAATTGACCAGATTTATGTACCAAATGCCTTCAATCCAAATTCTAGCAACCCTGCAAACAGAGTGTTAAGAGTATATGGATATGTTATTCAAACGATGCAGTTTATGGTATTTAACCAGTGGGGCGAAAAAGTTTTTGAAACTACCAACCAATCAAATGGATGGGATGGAATGTACAAAGGCAAAGCTCAACCTTCTGGTGTGTACATTTATGTATTGAAAATGACATTGTTAAATGGTACACAATCTGAAATGAAAGGTTCAGTTCATTTAATTCGCTAATTAAGTTGCTTACTGTATAAAACAGTTTAAAGAATATTAACAATGAAAGTAAATGTAATTTCTATTTTAAAAACAAAGCAAGTGCTAATGGCACTGCTTTGTTTATTTTTATTTGGAAATGCGATTCAAGCTCAAACAGTTTCCAATAGAGGTAAAGAATTCTGGGTAGGATATGGGCATCATCAATACATGGAAACTGGTACCAATGAAATGGATATGGTATTGTATTTAAGTACCGATGCTCAAGCTGCACAAGTAAAAGTTACCATATATGGTGTAGGAAATGTAGCATTACCTGCAACTCGTTGGGAACGTACATATACTATTGCTCCATTTACTGTAATATCTACAGGAACTACACCAGCCAATGTTTTTACAGCTGGTGCTGGTGCTGTTGGACCAATGCCTAAGGCTGGTGCAATTGATTGCAGATTGTATTCAATTCCCCCACCTATTGGAACAGGAGGCTCTGGTATTTTTCAAAAGAAAGGTATATTAATTACAAGTGATGTACCTATTGTGGCTTATGCTCACATTTATGCCAGTACTTCCTCTGGAGCAACCATGTTATTGCCAACAGAAGCTTGGGGCTATTCTTATGTATCGTTAAATAGTAAGCAAGACTATGCTTCGAATTGTTATAATTGGATGTATGTAATTGCAAAAGAAGACAATACTGTTGTAGAAATAACTCCATCTGTATTAACTAGAGCTCAAGATAAAACTGGATTAGCTCCTGGTCTTACAAAAACTGTAATTTTAAATAAGGGTGAAATTTATCAAGTAATTGGTGCAAACGATGGTGCTGATGCCAATGGTAATGGAGGAGGAGCTTCAACTGGTAAAGAATTAACTGGTACAAAAGTTAGATCTGTTGCTCCAGGTGTAGGTGCATGTAAACCTATAGCAGTATTTGCTGGTAGTAGTAGAACATCTAATCCAGCAAGTTGTGGCAGTGGTGGGGGAGATAATGATAACCAGCAATTGTTTCCTCAACAAGCTTGGGGCAAACGTTATTTAACAACACCATTTTCAGGTTCTCAATCACCATCATCTTTTGGTACATCAACCTATAAAATTGCAGTTGCCGATCCTACAACAATTGTAAAAAGAAATGGGGTTGTAATTACTGGCTTGCAAAACGGTAATTTTTATAAATATGAAAGTTCAACACCCGATTATATAGAATCGGATAAACCAATAATGGTTTGCCAATTTATGACTGGTGGAGGATGTATGCCAGGAGGTTTAGGTGATCCTGCAATGGCAGTAATTAGCCCAATAGAACAAGCCATAAAACGTACTGTTTTTTATAGAAACTCTGTTGACAATATTACAATGGGTTATTTATCACTTGTTGTACCTACAGGTGGTTTACCTTCTTTAAGAATTGACAATACAAACGTATTTAGTTATACAGCACCTCATCCCAATAAAGCAGGATACACAATTGTTGTAAAACAATGGACAGGTACAGGTGGACCAAGTGGAACAAACAAAGGGCAATCAATTGCATCTTGCGATTCTGGCTTTACAGCTGTAACTTATGGTTTGGGAAGTGTAGAAAGTTATGCTTACAATGCAGGTACCAATTTAGAAAATTTGAGTGCATTGCCTGGTTATTATAACACAACTGATACCTCTGCAATTAATACAGTCCATCCAAATGGGTTTTTCAATATTCCAATGTTTATAGGAGCTTATTTTGCATATAAACCAACTGCTGTTACGTGGAAAATATCGGCTTTAAATAGTGTAATTTCTTCTCCAACACCTCCGTTGGCAGATATTACACAAAACAATCCAACTCCATTAGATTCAACCATTATAGGTTCAGCAAAGTATTATTTATATCGCTTACCCGGCATGTACACGTTTAATAATGTAGGTACTTTTTATTTGCCAATTGTATTAACAAGCCCTGATGCATTTTCTGGTGCTTGTAGCAATGAAGACAATACTCAAATTCCAATTGTAATTAAAGCAAAACCAACTGCCGGTTTCACTTATACGCAAAACGTTATTTGTGGAATAGATTCTGTTCATTTTACTGCTCCTACACAAACGCCAGAAACATTGGTAGTTATAAAACGTAAATGGTATTTTACCAACAATATTGGCGATACGTCGAATGCACAAAATCCAGCGTTCTTATTTCCAACAGCAGGTTCTTATCCTGTAAAATTGGTTATCTTAACACAGTATGGTGGAATAGATAGTATAACAATAAGTGTAAATGTACAATCTGGGGGGCAACCAAGTTCTCCATATACAGCTAGTGCAACTTCCATTTGTTTGGGACAAACAATCACCTTTACGCCAACATCAGCAGTTGGTGGAACAACAAATTGGTATTGGGATTTTGGAAACAATACCACACAAACATTGGCTAACAATGCAGCTCAAAATATTACCTATGCCACACCTGGTACTTATGTTGTAAAACATACAATTGTGGGTAGTGGTGGAAATTTTCCTTGCCCTGCAGATACAATTAAGAAAACAATTATTGTTGCTCCAGTTCCTGTAATTGATAGTACAAAAGGAATAAGTCCTACCAATTGTGGAGGAAGTGATGGCAAAATTTTAGTATATGGATTGGCTGCAAATGCTGCTTATACTATTGAATATGTATTTAATAGTGCAACAGTAAATGTGCCACTTGTGGCAGATGCCAATGGTGTTGTAACAATTGCCAATTTAGTTATTGGCACGTACACCAATATTAAAGCAAAACTGGGTACTTGTACTTCAAATATTATTGCTTCTACTGTACTAACCAATCCTGCTGCTCCAGCAGCTCCTGTTGCTACAAGCAATGGACCAATTTGTGCAGGAACAGCACTTAACCTTACAGCAAGCACTACCACGAATGGTTCATTTAATTGGACTGGACCAGGAGGTTTTACTAGTACTAACCAAAATCCAACGATTAATGCAGCTACTGTTGCAAATAGTGGAAATTATAGTGTTACACTCACACAAAATAATTGTGTTTCTGCAGCAGGAACGATCAATGTTGTTGTTACTGTAAATCCTGTAATAACGAGCACTTCAAAAGTAGATCCATCAAGTTGTGGATCGGCAACTGGTTCTATTTTATTAAATGGATTGTTGGCAAATACTTCATATACAGTTACCTACTTATATAGTGCAAACAATCAATCAGTATCCATTACTTCAAGTGCTGGTGGTGTAGTTACCATTCCAAATTTATCAGCAGGAGCATATAGTAATATTAGAGTTGCATTAAACACTTGTGCATCTGACCCAGTTGGACCTATTAATTTAGTTGATCCAAGTTCACCAGCAACGCCTTCAGTAACTTCTAATTCTCCAATTTGCGAAGGATCTGCTTTAAACTTAGTCGCATTATCTGCCACAACTGGAGTAAGTTATTCTTGGACAGGGCCTGATGGATTTGCAACAACAACACAAAACCCAACATTGGCAACAACCTCTGCAACTTCAGCTGGTGTGTATAGTGTGAAAGCTACCTTAAATGGTTGTTCATCGATTGAAGCAACCGTTTCAGTGGTTATTAAACCAGTACCTGTTATTGGAAGTACAAATGGTAACAATCCAACAGCATGTGCAACTTCTACAGGAAGCATAACTTTAAGTGGCTTAACTGCCAATAGTTTATTTACTGTAAAATATACAAAGAACAGTACTTTAGTAACAGTAGATTTAACTGCTGATGGTTCTGGTATAGTTACCATTCCAAACTTACCTGCAGGTTCATACTCAAGTTTTTCAGTAACCTTAAATGGTTGTACTTCAACTACAGTTGCAGGACCAATTTCATTAAGTGATCCTACGCCACCGGCAACACCTGTTGTATCTGGAAGTATTTCTTTATGTACTGGTGAACAATTAAGTTTAAATGCATCATCTACAACACCAGGAGTTAGTTATAGATGGACTGGCCCAAATAGTTTTACAAGTACTAGCCAAAATCCTACAATTTCAAATGCAAATACTGCTGCAACTGGTTCTTATGCTGTAACAGCCACATTAAACAGTTGTACATCACCTGCTGCTCTTGTAAATGTTGTTGTAAATACAACACCTGTCATTACATCGAGTAGTAGAATAAGTCCTGTAACCTGTGGAGCAACTACTGGTAGTATTACTTTAAATGGATTGGCTGCAAATACTTCTTATACCGTAGACTATACTAAAGGTAGTACACCAATTTCGGTTACATTGGTAAGTAATGGTTCTGGTGTAATTACAATTGGTTCTTTAAGTGCCGATACTTATTCTGCTATTAGTGTTACGTTGGGAGTGTGTAAGTCGAATGTTGTTGGTCCATTAATCATTTCAGATCCTGTACCTCCAGCTACTCCAACTATTTCTAACAATGGACCACTTTGTGTTGGTTCAACGTTAAACTTAACATCTAATTCAACCACTGCAGGCGTTACTTATGTTTGGACAGGGCCTAATGGATTTACAGCAACAACAAAAAATGTTTTATTGCCCAATAGTACAACTATTATGAGTGGTGCTTATATAGTTACAGTAAGTGTAAACAATTGTACATCTACAGCAACAACCAATGTGGTGGTGAATCCTAATCCTACTGTTGATTTTAGTACTACTCCATTTGTGTGTATGCCAAACGGTGTGGTAACATTTACCAACAATTCAACCATTGATGCAGGTACATTAAATTATAGTTGGAACTTTGGCGACGGAAGTCCACTTTCTACAGCAACAAACCCAACTAAAGTGTATGCCACATCAGGCAATTATGCTGTAAAATTAACAGCAACATCAGGTGCTGGTTGCTCAAAAAATTTAAGTAAAAATTTCAATCAATTTTTCAGCAAACCAATTGCAAATTTTAAAGCAACACCAGATACACTTTGTCAAGGTACAACCAACACTTTTGAAGATTTAAGTACAGCAGCAAGTAGTACAATTACAACAAGAAGTTGGAATTTTGGCGATAGCTCAATTTGGATTAATTCTGCCAGCTTAACTCAAACTAAATTATATACCAAGCCTGGCAATTATCAAGTTAAATTAGTTGTAAGCAATACTCAAGGTTGTATTTCTGATACAGCTAAAAAAATAGTAAGAGTATATTTACAACCTATAGTTGATGCAGGTCCAACCATTGTTGTACCACAAGGTTCGCCAGTTCAAATGGCTCCAATTGTAAACGATTCAACTACAGTTAATTTTAAATGGACACCAATTGCAGGACTTTCAAGTTCTACCACTTTACGACCTACCTTCATAGCTCTTGATGATAAATTGTACACATTAAAAGCAATAGGTTTAGGACAATGTACTGCTTCGGATACGGTGTTTGTGAAAGTATTAAAAACTGTAATTATTCCAAATGCATTTTCGCCAAATGGAGATGGAAATAATGATAGATGGGAAATTAAAAATTTAGGCGATTATAGCTTTGCGTCAGTAGAAGTGTACAATAGATATGGCCAACTTGTGTACGAATCTAAAGGATACTCACAACCTTGGGATGGAACATACAGAGGCAAATCTATACCAGTAGCTACATACTATTATATCATTAAATTCAACAATAAGTTTCCAACTCTAACAGGTTCGATAACTTTAATCAGATAAAACCAATAAATGCTAATTGTAATGAGAGTATTTTTAAAATCAACGTTGTTATTGGGATGCTTGTTTTTTCTCAAGTTCAAATCTAGTGCACAGGTAGATCCACATTTTTCTCAATACTATATGTATCCATCATTTCTAAATCCTGCATTAACAGGTGCATTTGATGGAGATTATAGAGTATCTGGAATATATAGAACTCAGTGGGGTAACATTACTTCACCATTTTCTACGCCAGGTGTAAGTGCTGACTTTGTAGGAGAAAAAAGTTTAAACTACGGCGTAAGTATTTTACAGCAAAGTGCTGGCGATGGGGGATACAATTATTTAACTGCCTATGGCAATGTTGCTTATACAGGCGTTAAGTTTGGTGCAATGGGATACCAACGTTTGGTGTTTGCTTTGCAAGGTGGAATTATTCAAAGAAGATTTAACCCTTCCAAACTTTCTTGGGGCGATC
>ERZ724520.231-NODE-231-length-29732-cov-12.676079_pt1 | contig 29732 bp, 24 predicted proteins | sample MGYA00376053_ERZ724520 | MGnify/ENA primary metagenome ERZ724520 (study PRJEB28724, sample SAMN07190886) | activated sludge metagenome | isolation source: activated sludge of sewage treatment plant in Hong Hong | place: USA: Christiansburg, Virginia | collected...
CTGGATGGTTGGCAGGTGCTGGCCTCCTTGCGCCAGCGCGATTTGCATATGCCGGTACTTTTTTTAACCGCACGCGATCAAGTAGAGGATCGAGTCAAAGGCCTAGAACTGGGTGCTGACGATTATTTAGTTAAACCCTTCTCCTTTGCGGAACTGCTGGCGCGCGTACGGTCGATCCTGCGGCGCGGCCGTGCGGGCACGGATCTCGCAACCACCTTACAAGTGAGCGATTTGGAGTTGGATTTACTGCGTAGACGTGTGATTCGTGCCGGTAAGCGCATCGATTTAACGGCTAAAGAATTTGGACTGCTGGAGTTACTAATGCGCCGTCATGGCGAGGTATTGCCCCGTTCACTAATTGCTTCTCAAGTGTGGGATATGAACTTCGATAGCGACACCAATGTAATCGAGGTCGCGATACGCCGTCTGCGCGTCAAGATTGACGAAGGCCACGAGGTCAAGCTCATTAAAACCTTGCGTGGCATGGGCTATGTGCTGGAAGCACCGGAGGATAGTTAAGTGCTGCAACACCTTTCATTAACCGCCCGACTAACGCTGTTCTTTACGATAATGGCAGGAGTGGTTGTCTTTGGTGTGGGCCTCTTATTTATGCACGAGGCCGACCAACACTTCATCGATCTAGATCGCATGACGTTACTAGACAAGCAGCACTTAATTGAAGAAATTTTGAAAGATACAGCATCCCCAAAGGATCTCCGCTGGCGCCTTCGTGAAGCACTAAGTCATCATCATGGGTTATTTTCTCAGGTGAAAGACCCGAGTAGTGCCATCATCTTTGAATCAAAGGATTTTATTTCAGTCCCAAAGACGAGTGAAGACAATACGCTGCTGACGTGGAAAAATGAGGGGATTGAATTTCGTGCGATTCGTTCTCAGTTTCTTTCAGTCACGATGCCGGCATCCGCCTTTGAAATAACTGTCGCTTTAGATACTCAGCACCATCAGCACTTCCTAAATGATCTTCAGCGCAGCTTTGCAATCTATGCCGTTCTGGCCACGCTTATTAGTGGCCTTCTTGGCTGGTGGGCGGCACATCAAGGCATGGCTCCGCTACGGGCAATGAAGCTGCGTGCAGCAGGCGTGAGTGGCCAGCAGCTTGATGCCCGTATGCCTATTGCCGCAGTCCCGGTTGAAATGGCCGATCTAGCGCGCGCCTTAAATAAAATGTTTGATCGGCTACAAGAGGACTTTCGCCGGCTATCAGAGTTCTCGTCCGATCTCGCTCATGAGCTACGCACCCCGATTAGTAATCTACTAACGCAGACTGAAGTTACCTTGAATAGCGAGCGTGAGGGCGCGGTATACCGCGATATTCTGGCGTCAAATACCGAGGAGCTACAGCGCCTTTCTCGCATGGTATCCGATATGTTGTTTTTGGCAAAAACAGAGCAAGGCAGTGATTTACTTCATAAAGAACAGTTTTCTGCCGCTAAGGAAGTGCAGGCGCTACTGGATTTTTATGAAGTGGTTGCGGAAGAACAAGATATTCATCTGAGCAGCCAAGGTGAAGGTAGTCTGTTTTGCGATCGCCTGATGTTTCGTCGAGCCTTAAGTAACTTACTCTCAAATGCCTTGCGTCATACACCTACTAATGGGGATGTTGTTGTCGATATCTCAGCAACGGAGCAAATGACGCAGATCACGGTAATTAATACAGGCTCAGCGATCGATCCAACGGTAATACACCGCCTTTTTGATCGTTTTTTTCGTGCCGATCCTGCCCGAACACATTTGACGTCCGATAGCACCGGCCTTGGTCTATCAATCACCAAGGCGATTGTCGATGCCCATAGCGGAACTATTTCGGTTCAGTCAGATAGCACCAGTACACGGTTTTCTATTACCTTTCCGCACTAAAAATACAGGGTGCGTCGATAGCATTAAGGTTAGATCGTCGCTGGGACAGGCCCATACGCAATCTTAGTTACCTTATTAGCCGCAGCCGGAACATCACTAGCAGTGATGAATCTCTATAGTCGAGTGCACAATTTCCTCATGTACTGACAGACGCTCACGGACAAGGTCTGGTGTTAGTGTTTCGTCTTTAGTCACCACTGTCAGTGCGCAGGAATAGACATTTTTCCCCACTCGCCACACATGCAGATCAGTAATTTTAGTAGTGCCCGTATCACTATCAGTCTCTGCCTCGATGACCTCTCGAATTTCATCAACCACCGGGTGATCCATCTCTCTATCGAGTAGTACTTTGCCTGTTTCGACGATCAACCCCTTGGCCCAAACAATGATTAATACGGCACCGATGATGCCCATGAGAGGATCGAGCCAAGACCAGCCGTACATCCAGCCACCCAGCAAAGCCACGATGGCCAGCACCGAGGTGGCGGCATCGGCAATGACATGCAAATACGCTGACTTAAGGTTCAGATCATGGTGTTGGTCGTGTTGGCCATGTGGGTGGTCATGACCGTGACTGTGTGCATGGCCGTGTGAATGGCCATGATCGTGAGCTTTACCAAGAATCACGGCACACACGATGTTTATCACTAACCCCAAAATCGCGATCACAATCGCTTCTTGATACTGAATAGGCTGCGGAGAAGCCATGCGCTCTACCGAGCCAACCACCATCATCACTGCTACACCAATCAGAAAGATGGCACTGGCAAATCCGCTTAGAATCTCGATTTTCCAGGCGCCAAAGGCAAAGCGTGGATCGTTGGCGTAGCGCCGTGCGGTGGCATAGGCCACTGCAGTCATACCAATTGCGACGGTATGTGAGCTCATATGCCAGCCATCGGCCAGCAATGCCATCGAGTTAAACCACCAGCCCGCCGCAATTTCGACCACCATCATCACGGCTGTAATCCACATCACCACTCGAGTACTGCGTTCGGCGACAGCATTGCCAGTATCAAAGACATGGTCATGCGACCAGCGAGATAGATGTTCAGGATTCATTGTGTCTCTCTCTTCAGGTAGGCACGCAAAGCAGCAATTTACTCATCTTGGCCGCGGACACAAAGCACTTAACACAGCAGATTGGCCGCATTTTCATGGATAAGGTCACTTTTGCAGTGACCCCACTTTTTTGTCAATGGCTTGGGCAATATGTGGGCAACGGATGGGCAACGAAAATTTCTTGTCCGATAAGCCGAGTAAATTTTCAACACCCTAAAAGCACAAAACCCGCAGTGCACAAGGCATTGCGGGTTTTGAAATTTGGTAGACGCAACTGGACTCGAACCAGCGACCCCCACCATGTCAAGGTGGTGCTCTAACCAGCTGAGCTATGCGTCTAGGGTCGTTCGGTGGTGTTGGCAATCTCCCAACATCAGCGAGGCGCGCATATTACTGAATCATGATACCGGATACAAGACCGTCTTGATTACTTGCGCCACCATGCCGTCATCCGCGGCCTCTTGTCAGCCGTTTCAGCCGACGAATCATCACGGGCGTATCTGGGGCATCCTCGCGGTAGCGCAAAGCACCATATACCTTGGCTATCTGCATAGCCCTTTCAGCTTCCTTTGGTTGGCTCACGGCCACTCGGGAGGCAAAGTCGTGGGGGCCCTCACCTGCCGCACGTACCAGCCCTGAACGCGCCATACGCTCGCAGTAGCGCCGGTACAGGCGGTCAACCGGATGCTCCCGACGACGCTGACCATAAAGTGCCCAGAGCAGCAGGCTGATGCCCAATACAGCCAGCAGGCTAACCATAATGCCTAACTGTTTGAGCAGGCTGGTATCGCCAACCAAACGCCGCATAAGGCTAGTCTGATCCTCAGTGTCATAACCCAGCACGCTTTTTTGCCAGCGGTAGTTAACGTAATCCATCATCTGACGCGCCTGACGGAACAGCTTGTAGTTGCCGTATCGCATCACGCTCAACCCTGAATCTCCCCAATAGGATGCATCGTTAGCTAGCCCCTGAGCACCGCGCTCAATGCGTTCGGGCGCTACGGCCGCCGTGGGGTCATACCCTACCCACCCTCTCCCGGGCAGCCACACCTCTGTCCATGCGTGGGCGTCCATCTGGCGTATTTGCCAATAATCCCCCAACGGGCTTTTCTCCCCCCCCTGATACCCCACCACCACGCGCGCCGGAATGCCGGCTGCACGCATCATGAACACAAAGCTGGAGGCGTAGTGCTCACAAAATCCCCTGCGTGTCTTAAAGAGAAACTGGTCGATCCGGTTCTCTCCCAAGGGAGGTGGCTCAAGGGTGTAATAGAAGGGCTCTTTTCTAAACCATTCGAGTACATAGCTCACAAACCGTGCATCACTGCCCATCAGCGCCCGCCAGCGCCTGGCTTGGGCCTTGGTCTGTTCGTTAGCGTTGGCAGGCAGGGACAGATTCTCGCGATGCGTCCAAGCCGATAGGCCTGCACTGTCCATCGGGTCGTTGGTATACGATGTGACATCGTAAGAAAAACGAGAAAATACTGGCGTTCGCTTTAACAAACGAAAATCACGCGTAATGCCAACTTCGCGTGTGTTACTGCGAGGGATCGCTAAGGCAAATAGCCAGGGCTTATCGGTGGCCTCAAGAGTGATCCGGTAGTTCACTGATTGTAGCGTGTCATCCTGATTCACAATCGACCCGTCCGGCACACCACCCCCCCACTCCACGGGTACTTCATTTCCCTGCGTCCAAGTCTTGCCATCAAACCGTGAGAGCACCAAACCTCTCCAGTAAAGCTCTCTCGTAGGCGGAGCCTCGCCCTCAAACTCAACACGAAATGCTGGCTCAGATGACTGCCCCAAGCGCGCAATATCACCTGGGCTTATGGTGTCACTCATACCTGTTTTACCCGTGCTCTGGGTAAGATTAAGTGTCCATATCGGCGGGAGGCGTGGAAAGAAAACGAAGAGAATCAGCATCAACGGCACGGCCTGTCCCACCAGCACAAAGGCACGCCATACCGTCCGGCGCAGGCCAACACCTTGCCGCTGCTGCTGCACAAGCAAGGCGCCAACTATTCCCACCAATGCCACTGCAACGTAAATTGTTAACAGCAATGATTGGGAAAAGAGAAAAGCAGTAGCGAGCAAGAAAAAATCGAGAATGCCGAGAACAAAAATGTCGCGTGCGTTACGTGACTCCAGCAACTTCAATGCCGCAGCCAAAATAAGAAATGACACGCCGCCTTCTGGCCCCAGCAAGGTATTGTGCGAGGTATAAACCCCAGCCAACCCTGCAAGCAATAACAGGATGCGCACGATGGTACCGGGAAGACCTATACGTCGCTCTACGCTGGGAAGCCTCCACACGCAGGACAGCACTACCCCTGCCAACAGCCACGATGGCAGGCGGTCATACTGCGGAAGAATGGCCAACAAAAATGCGGCAAGCTGCCAGTAACGGACATGAACTGTACCCATTAGCTGCGCTCCCGCCCAAATAAGGCCAGCACCCGGAGGCACTCATCCCTGTGGTCAAGGCCACTGTCTAAGGGCAGCTCATGCCCCGGCAGGCGCAAGCCATAGGTGCGCCCCTGCTGAGACAGCGTTAGCACCCACCACGTTAAGCGTGACAGTCGGGTTTCAATAGGCAGTCCAGGCAAGGCGTTCCAGTCGAGAAGATCACTTTGAGCCTCCTCACCGGCATAGTGTTTGGTCAGCATTCCTTGGCCTCGGGCGAGGTGCTTCCAAGAAACATGGGCCAACGGGTCTCCGGGGGTAAACCCTTTTAGCCCTTCAAAGTCATCCTGGCCTCGGGTACGCCGGGTTTCCCCCTCTCCATCTGTACCCGCTCCCACTGGCATTAACTCGCTCGCCTCAGGATGCGGATAGACAATGGCCGCCATGTCCATGTCCAGCCATGTCCACGCCCGAATAAAGCCCACCGGATACAGTGACGATAATCGCAATCGGGATGGCCGATACCAGCCACGCCTCTGCGTGGGCAATGGCACTGTTACTTCGGTGGCTCCTTGCACCCACTCCACCGGCAGTGTGCTGCCCTCCCACTCAATGAGCAGGCTTTCGTGTTCACGCCCACGTGCATCATCAAATCGCAATATGAAAGCCGCATCTTCTCCGGCAAATGCCGGGCGCGCAGCTATGGCCGTAATCCGCAAGCCGGACAAATTGGCGTAGGTGTGATGAATAACAATTACAAAAAGTGCGCCTAGAAAAAAACACAATCCCAGCAAAAGATTGTTGGCGTAATTAATGCCTCCCACAAACAGGGCAACTAACACCAAGCTGGCCATGCCGCCCTGTCGACTGAGAAAGATGAAAATACGGCGTTGATTAAGAGTGACTTCACGCACCGGCGGGATGCGCCGGTTAAGCCAGTTCTGCCAGCGCTTTTTAAAGAATGTCGCGAACGGCATGTTCATATCAGCCGATAACATCCACTGCTTTAAGCAACTGTGTGGTCAGACTATGCACGCGCCCTTGGTCGTCCAGCCCTCCGCGCAGGCGATGCTCGGCCACGGCTGGAAGTACTGCTTGCACATCTTCCGGTAGCAGGTGATCGCGCCCAGAGAGCAGCGCCCACGCTCTCGCGGCGCGCAACAATGAAAGTGTGCCGCGGGGTGACAGCCCGTGCGGAAATCCCTGCGCTGTTCGAGTGTGTGCAACTAAGCGTTGGATATAATCCAGTACGGCATCACTGGCATGAATTTTTGTTGCAGACTGCTGCCACGATGCCAAATCTTGCAGCGTCGCCATAGGTTTGATTGCTCCCAAAAACTGACGGCGATCGCCCCCTTTTAACAACTCTCGTTCAGCCTGCGCATCGGGATAGCCCAACTGAATACGCATCAAGAATCGGTCAAGCTGGGATTCCGGCAAAGGAAACGTGCCCATCTGTGATGATGGGTTTTGAGTGGCAATGACAAAGAAGGGTTGAGGGAGTTTGCGTGTCACTCCGTCAGAAGTAACTTGGTGCTCCTCCATCGCCTCCAGCAGCGCACTCTGGGTTTTCGGTGTGGTGCGATTGATTTCATCGGCCAGCAGCAACTGCGTAAACACCGGGCCTTCACGAAACTGGAAGTCTTGCGTTTGCGGGTTAAAAATCGAGACCCCAATAATGTCCGCCGGCAGCATGTCGCTGGTGAATTGAATGCGCTGGTAGGACAAACCCAGTACACGAGCCAAAGACTCGGCCAGCGTAGTTTTGCCCATTCCAGGCAGGTCTTCGATCAGCAAGTGGCCGCTGGCCAGCATGCAGGCAAAGGCAAGCTTCAGCTGCTCAGGCTTGCCCAGAATGATTTTTCCAAGAGAGGTCAGTACAGGCGTCAGAGGTGCTGTCATGGGGAACCTGAATAATAAGAAAACGGGCGGTCAAAATTGTTTATAGTCAAGGCATCCCTGAACCATAGCACCAATAGTCATTGCATATGAACCGTTCAAACCTTCATCACGTCGCCACTGCACACGCGTTCATCGAAGCCATGTTTCCGGCAGGTACTGTCTTGCCCGCACCAGACAGTACGCAACTGCTGAGTGAGGTTGAAACATGGTGTCAGCAGCAAGGGGGGTTAGGTCGTGGACTGGATGCGCTACTGACGCTGCTCGATGCCCGTTTTTTTCTGACCCACCGCCAGCGCTTTGCGGCGGCACCGTTAGCGGAGCGCCAACGCTTTCTGGAGTCACTGACTGGGCTGCAAGGGGGCTTGCTGCATGGCCTGTCTGCACCCTTCCGCATGGCGCAATTACAAGACGAAGGACTACTGGCTCGGCTGCACCTGCCCAATGGTGTGCGCGTACCGGCCAACATCGAATCCGCGCGCTGGCGTCAACAGATCAGTGGCCCTGATCAATTGGAGGGGGATGACACTATTGAGGCAGACGTCGTCATCATTGGCACAGGTGCCGGCGGGGCTGCCGCCGCACTGGAATTGGCCAGTCAGGGGCTGGCCGTCGTGGTGCTGGAAGAGGGTCGCTACCATGATCGCCGCGACTTTACCGGCCGCCTCACCGAGATGATTCCCCTGCTCTACCGTGCCATGGGCCTCACCGCTGCAATCGGCAATACCGTCATTCCTATCCCGATTGGCCGCAATGTGGGCGGCACCACCACCATTAACTCGGGCACTGCCATGGCAGTGCCCCCAGAAACCCTGGCGCGCTGGCGAGCCAGTGGCCTACGGGGTTTCACCGAATCGGAAATGGCACCTTACAACGCCGAAGTCATGGACATCCTGCAGGTGCAAAACGCCGATCCGCGCTTTGTGGGTGAAATCGGCAACGTCATCAAGGAAGGTGCCAACCGTATCGGCTTTGTGCAAACACACGATCTGCCCCGCAATGCCGTTGGTTGTGATGGTCAAGGCCTGTGTCAGTTTGGCTGCCCCACCGATGCCAAGCAGTCCACTAATGTGAGCTACATACCCCGTGCATTAGATGCCGGTGCGTTCCTGTTCACTGGCTTCAAGGCAACGGAGTTGATTAAACAAGGGCAACGCATTGAAGGGGTAAAAGCGGAAGGTCGCACAAGTGATGGCAAGGTGCGTCGGCTGACAGTTCGTGCACGCGCCACTATCGTGTCCATGGGCAGCTTTTTAAGCCCCGTTTTCCTGATGCGCAACGGCATTAAGTTGCCGCAACTAGGACGCCAACTGTCCATTCATCCCTGCGGAGTGGCATTAGGTTACTTCCCGAATCGCACCTTCGATCATGCGCGCCGTATTCCCCAAGGCTTTGGTGTCGCCGATCTTGCCCGCGAAGGACTGATGTTTGAGGGCGGCACTATCCCATTATTGGCACACGGCATGATGAGCTCGCTGGCTGGCAGCGCCTACACCCGCTTTGTGGAAAATTATCCGCACACGGCCTATTTTGGCTTCATGATTCGCGACACGTCGCGCGGGAGGGTTCGCCCTGGCCCCCACCCCGATTTTCCATTGATTACTTACTGGATGAACAACACCGACCTGAGCCTGTTCAAGCGCGGTATTCGTGAACTGTCACGTATGTATCTGGCGGCTGGCGCAGAGGAAGTGATGATCCCCGGTTTGCGCCATATGGCAGTTGCTCGCAATGAAAATGAAGTCGATAAATACTTGGCCAAAGCACGCTCACCGCGAGATTTCACTATTTCCGCTTATCACCCGCTGGGTACATGCCAGATGGGTGTAAACGAGAAATTTGGCGTGACCGATGCATCACTTCAAGTATTTGGTACAGAGGGGTTGTATGTGATGGATGGCTCCAGCGTACCGGGGCCGCTGGGTGTAAATCCACAGGTGACCATCATGGCACTGGCCACCCGTGGCGCACGACAACTGGGCAAAAAATTAGCGTAATGCCTTATGGGGCTTAGGCGATTGCCGCCAATCCCCGCTCACAATCCTTCTGCAAGTCGCCAATGTCTTCCAGTCCTACGGCCAAACGAATCAGGCCTTCGGTAATGCCTGCATCGGCCTTGGCTTCTGCACTCAATCGACCATGCGTGGTGGTGGCCGGATGGGTGATGGTGGACTTTGCATCGCCCAGATTAGCTGTAATGGACATCAGTCGGGTGCCGTCAATGAAGCGCCACGCCGCATCACGCCCACCCTTCAGTTCAAACGTAACAATACCGCCAAACTTGGATTGCTGACGCTTGGCCAGTTCGTGCTGAGGATGCGAGGGCAGGCCTGCATAATAGACATGCGCCACTTCTGGACGCGACTCCAGCCATGTCGCCAGCGTCAACGCATTGTCAGCATGAGCGTTCATACGCAGACGTAACGTTTCAAGACCTTTCAGAAATACCCAGGCATTAAAAGCACTCATGGTTGGGCCACAGGTGCGTACTACACCAAAGACCTCTTCCATTTCTTTTTGACGCCCAACCACTGCTCCACCCAAGCAACGGCCCTGACCATCAATGTATTTGGTGGCCGAATGAATCACGATGTCGGCACCAAGCTCCAGCGGCTTTTGCAGCGCAGGTGTACAAAAACAGTTATCAACTACCAGCAATACATTATGTGCATGCGCCACATCGGCCAACGCGCGAATATCACCAATTTCGCACATGGGATTACTGGGTGTTTCCATAAAAAACAAACGGGTTTTTGGCGTTACCGCCGCTTCCCAAGCGCTAATATCTGTCAGCGGCACAAAGGTAGTCTGCACGCCAAACTTCTTCATGTACTTTTCAAACAGTGTATTGGTGGTACCAAATACACTGCGTGAACACAGCACATGATCGCCTGACTGCAACAATGCCATGCAGGTTGCCATGATCGCGGCCATACCAGAGCTAGTAGCCACTGCACGCTCGCCGCCTTCCAGCGCCGCTAAACGCTGCTCAAATGTGCGAACAGTGGGATTGGTGAAGCGCGAATAAATATTGCCTTTTTCAGCACCACCAAAACGCGCAGCAGCCTGTGCGGCGCTGTCAAACACAAACGAGGATGTCAGGAATATCGGCTCGCTGTTCTCGCCTTCGGACGTTCGTTGGTGTCCCGCACGAACTGCCAAACTATCAAACGACAAACCCGCTAGAAATTCCTCATCAAGACTCATGACTACCCTGCTCTTTAATTTCCGTTGGAAAGATCAACAATAGTGGACATCGCGGGACCCTCACCATTCTGTTGCTTTTTGGCAGCATCATTACGTGATGCTTCGAGAGCAACCAAATAAGGCTCATCAATATCACCCGTGACGTACTCACCATTAAAAACAGAGCAGTCAAAGCCATCAATATGCGGATTGCCTTCTTGAGCTGCCGCAATCAGATCATCCAGATTCTGAAAAATTAACCGATCCGCCCCGATCAGCGTACAGACTTCTTCGTCAGTACGGCCATGGGCAATCAACTCGTCCTTAGATGGCATGTCGATGCCATAGACATTCGGAAATTTCACAGCAGGTGCTGCTGACGCGAAATACACCTTGTTAGCGCCGGCATCACGTGCCATCTGAATAATTTCTTTGCAAGTAGTGCCGCGCACAATGGAATCATCCACTAGCAATACGTTCTTGCCCTGAAATTCCAACTCAATTGGGTTGAGTTTTTGGCGTACAGACTTCTTGCGTTGACTCTGCCCCGGCATGATAAACGTGCGGCCGATGTAACGGTTCTTCATGAAGCCTTCGCGGTACTTCACGTTAAGGTGATTAGCCAGCTCCAACGCCGAAGTACGACTGGTATCCGGAATAGGAATCACCACATCAATGTCATGATCCGGCCAGTCATTGCGAATCTTGTTTGCCAACCTTTCGCCCATGCGCAGGCGTGCTTTGTAAACAGAGACATTATCGATAATGGAATCAGGCCGAGCAAAATAGACAAACTCAAAAATGCAGGGCGTTAACGATGGCTTTTCAGCGCATTGCCGTGTGAACAGTTCACCCTTTGAGTTAATGAATACCGCCTCCCCCGGCGCCAGATCACGCACGATGCGATAGCCCAGTGAAGTAATAGCCACAGACTCAGAAGCGATGATGTATTCCTTACCATCGGCTGTATCGCGCTCGCCAAACATGATCGGACGAATACCATTAGGATCACGAAAGCCAATAAGGCCGTGACCGGTAATCATGGCCACAACCGCATAAGCGCCCTTGCAGCGACGATGCACTGCCTTTACGGCGGAGAACAAATCATCTTCTGTGGGGCTCAACTTACCCAGTGCCTGCAGTTCATGTGCAAACACATTCAGCAGCACTTCAGAGTCAGAGTCAGTATTGATGTGGCGAAGATCGTCACGAAACAGGTCTCGGGCAATCTCGTTAGCGTTGGTCAGATTGCCGTTATGTGCCAGCGTAATACCGTAAGGAGAGTTAACATAGAATGGCTGTGCCTCTGCCGAACTGGACGACCCTGCCGTGGGGTAGCGCACATGACCGATACCAAAATTACCGATCAACCGCATCATGTGACGCATGTGAAACACATCGCGTACCATGCCGTTTTCTTTGCGAAGATAGAGTCGCCCGTTGTGGCTAGTGACAATCCCTGCTGCGTCCTGACCTCGATGCTGTAACACCGTCAGGGCATCATAAAGCGCCTGATTGACAGATGACTTACCTGCAATACCTACAATACCGCACATAGCAAACCCCAGATCATTTGTCGTTGCCTGCCGCCGCAGGCCCATCATCTGTCTCTTTCTTGCCGACCTGCTTGGCCGCTTGCACTACCTTGTCCTTCATCTCGCGGCCTACGGACTCAAAGCGCAAAAACTCCTTGGGGAGCTTGGCGTTGACCCACCACGAATCACCACTGGCAAAGGGGGATACCATCACCAATGCCGCCAGCACGAGCAGCAGGCCACGGACAACCCCGAAGCCCGCACCAAGAAAACGATCTACGCTACGCAGCCCGGCACTCTCTATTACGCTAAGCACGAGATAGCTGATCAGTGAGGCCATCACCAGCGTCGTGACAAACAATCCGCCCCAAGCAACCGCTAACCGCAGCGATGGCGTGCTAATACTATCGACCAGCAGATTTTCCAGAGAAGTATGAAACAGTCTAGCGACCACGTAGGCCGCTATCCAGCCCGTCAAAGAGAACGCTTCGCGCACCAAGCCCCTGAAGAAACCAAGGCCCAGAGAAACCGCGATAACGCCTAGAATGATCCAGTCTGCGGGATGAAGTGCAGCCATTAACTTATCCCTGAGCGGTGGCAAGTGGACGAAATAAAGAGCGGCAGTTAGTCTGCCGCTCGGTGCGAAATTCTAGCATATCCGTTTAGCGGGAGTGCACTCAGGGTTTCCAGGCTTGCACCCACCCAGAGAGCTTCAGTTCAGGATCCGTCGCGAGACGCTGCTTGATCGACTCCGCGACTTCTTTGCGTAACTCCGGGCCCACCAGCACCTTCCAGTTGCCAGACTGATGCACCACCGTTGCACGAAATCCCTTGGCGCGAAGTCGGGTCACCAGTTCATCCGCCTTGTCTCTTGCGGACAGGCTGGCCACCTGCACTACCCAAGCCTCTGGCAAATTGGCCGCTGGCTTTGCGGGAGCCTTTACAGGAGCCACAGCGACTGGCTTTGCGGCCGCTTGCAGTTGAGCGGCTTTCTGTTTTGCCTCTTGGGCCTTTTTCCCAGCCTCTAGGCGCTCTTTCTCGATCTTCTCGCGAGCCAGGCGGTCAGCCTCCGCTTTCTTTGCAGCAGCGCGATCCGCTTCTGCTGCGGCAGCCTTGTCGGTCGCTAAACGGGCCTGCGCCTGCTTGTCCGCAACCGATGGTGCTATCACTGCCGTTGCAGTCGCTGTAGCCGCTGTAGCCGCTTGCGCGGGAGCCTGTGCCAGTGCATACGCATCATCTGGTGCCACATCTTCGACAGCAGATGCCGTGGCCGCTGGCACCACCTCATGAAATACGGGGCCTGCCTGCGCTGCATCCACCGATGCCGACGCTGCGGCTATCTCACTCTCTAAGTGAGGCTGAATATCCTCTACATTGGCTACCTTGGGCGGCTGGGGCATAGGAGGCACCACCAAATCTGAACCGGAACCGTCCAGCACCATAGGCAGGAACAAGGCAGCACCTGCGATCAGCACCAAACCGCCGACCAGGCGCTGCTTAATTGCTTTTTCCATCATGATAATGCGTACTCTGAGTGCAGTGCCTGCTGTGCAGCAGCCACAGTGTAAAACGATCCGAAGACAATAATTCTATCGACTGGGCGGGCCTGTTGACGAGCCACAACCATCGCATCCGCTACTGAGTCATATTGCCCCGCCACATGACAACCCTGCGCCTGTAAGGCACTTGCCAATCGACCCTTCAATGCTCCTCTTGGAACATTCAGGCTGGCGGCAAACCAGGCATCGACTCGTCCAAGGCAAGCTGCCACCACACCATCAATATCTTTGTCGGCCAGCATGCCCAGAACGGCAAGAGTACGCTGGCCGGGGGCGGCAGGAGGCAACTGCTCCATGAAAAAGCTGGCACCATGCGGATTATGCGCCACATCCAGCAAGATCAGTGGCTCAGTGGCCATTACTTGCATGCGCCCAGCTAATGCGGCATTCAACAGCCCTTCGCGTAGAGCTTGCTCTGGGACAAGCAATTGAGTTGCCTGTAAAGCGGCCAGAGCAGTGGCCGCATTGGCCAAGGCCACACGAGGACGGGGCAGCCCGGTCAGCACACGCTGGGCATCATGCCACGCCCAACCACCCTCTTCCTCAGACCGAAAGCCAAAGTCACGACCGCGGCAAATCAGCGTAGCGCCAGTTAATGCCGCCGCCTCAAGCAAGGTATCAGGGGGATTATCATCACCACAGATTGCCGTACGCCCTGCACGAAAAATCCCGGCTTTTTCGACTGCAATTTTTTCTCGTGTATCACCCAGATATTCGATGTGATCAATACCGATACTGGTTACCACTGCCACATCGGCATCCACTAGATTCACGGCATCCAAACGTCCGCCCAAGCCAACCTCTAGAACCGCCACATCCAGACCTGCCTCACGAAATATGAGGAATGCCGCCAGCGTAGTGAACTCGAAATACGTCAGCGACACATCACCTTGTACCGCTCGAATTTTTTCGAAGGCACGAACCAGCGTGACATCGTCTACCGGCGTGTCATTGATACATATGCGTTCGTTAAAATGCAGGATATGCGGTGAGGTATAGCTGCCCACACGCAAACCTGCAGCGCGACAGATACTGACCAGTGTCGCTACCGTGGAGCCTTTGCCATTTGTGCCGCCCACTGTAATGACCTTGCAGCCTAATGTGCGAAGCCCTAAGCGGTCAGCCACCTGCCCTGCGCGCTCCAGCCCAAGATCAATTGTTTTCGGATGCTGCTGTTCAAGCCAGGACAACCAGTCATCAAGGGTCATGAAAAAACCTGTTATTCAAAAAGCAGAAATCGGCCAACGGGCCGACTTCTGTTAACTGCAAAAATCAGATGGGATAATGCGTAAGCTTGGCTAGCAGGCGGAATACCGTATCGCGCATTTCATGACGATGAATAATCATGTCAATAGCGCCATGCTCTACCAGAAACTCCGAGCGCTGAAATCCTTCAGGAAGTTTTTGGCGCACCGTCTGTTCGATGACACGCGGACCGGCAAAACCGATCAGTGCATACGGCTCAGCCACATTGATGTCACCAAGCATGGCCAGACTTGCCGAGACGCCGCCATAGACAGGATCGGTTAACACCGATATGAAAGGAATACCGGCCAGCTTCATTTTCTCGAGTGCTGCCGCTGTCTTGGCCATTTGCATCAGCGAGAACAGGGCCTCCTGCATACGGGCGCCACCTGATGCGGCAAAACACACCAGTGGAATCTTGTGTTCCAAACAGAACTCAGCGGCGCGCACAAAGCGGGCACCAACCACCGAGCCCATCGAGCCGCCCATAAAGTTAAACTCAAACGCCACAGCAACAAGTGGCAAACCATTAAGGTGGCCTCTCATCGCTATTAATGCATCTTTTTCGCCCGTTGCTTTCTGTGCCGCCAGTAAACGGTCTTTGTATTTTTTGCTGTCTTTGAACTTGTACTTGTCGGTAGGAACCAACTCTGCGGCTAACTCTTCACGGCCTTCTGCATCCAGAAAAAGATCCAGACGCTCACGCGCATTGATGCGCATATGGTGATCGCACTTCGAGCAAACATTAAGGCTGCGGTCCAATTCCGGCTTGTAAAGAACAGCATCACACTTGGGACACTTTCGCCACAGTCCCTCAGGAACAGAAGCACGGCGATCCTCGGCATTACTGCCGACATTTGGCAAAATCTTTTCGAGCCAGCTTGAGCTCATGAGCATCATCCTTTCATTGGTCGACCGGCAGGTACCCGGTCATCCTGTCAACTCATCCTCCGTCGCGGTGACTCAGAATCAGCGACGGTCCATGGCATGACGCATGCCTTGCAGGATCACGGCAATGGCAGCGGGAATCGCGGCCGGATCATTCTGCAGTTCGCCAATACGGCTAACTAGCGCGGAGCCTACCACTACGCCGTCCGCATAGGCGGAAACGGCAGCAGCAGTCTCTGCGTCCTTGATACCAAAACCCACTCCAATCGGCAAATCACTGATGGAACGGATTGTTTCAAGCCGACTGGCTACTTCTGGAATATCCAGTGTCGCCGCCCCAGTCACGCCCTTTAGAGAGACGTAATAAACATAGCCACTGGCCGCATCGGTGATCAGACGGATACGTTCCGGGGTAGTCGTCGGTGCCAGCAAGTAGATTGGGTCGATACCAACGGCCTGCAACTCCCGGGTCAAGTCATCCGCCTCTTCTGGCGGCAGATCAACCGTCAGAACACCGTCCAATCCAGCCTCAGCAGCGGCTAGGGCAAAGGTATTATAGCCCATGACCTCGACCGGATTCAGGTAGCCCATCAATACCACTGGAGTCGTTGTGTTGCTCTGACGAAACTCAGCGACCATGCCCAACACATCACGAAGGCTAACATTGTGCTTGAGCGCACGCTCATGGGCCTTGGCAATAACCGGGCCATCCGCCATTGGATCTGAAAACGGCACCCCGAGCTCAATAATGTCAGCTCCTGCTCCTACCATGGCATGCATCAACGGCACGATCACGGACGGTGCAGGATCGCCAGCCGTTACATAGGGAATCAAGGCCTTACGGCCTTGTTGTTTTAGGAGGGCAAAGTGCCCGGCAATTCGACTCATATTCGCTTCCTGTTAGCTGGGCCTAAGCGGCCCCACCACTACAAAATCAGACTGTGATACCGTCGAGTTTGGCCACGGTCAGTAGATCCTTATCACCCCGACCAGAAAGATTGATGATAATAATCTTATCCTTGGCCATCGTGGGCGCCAGCTTCTGTGCATAGGCAATGGCATGGCTCGATTCGAGTGCTGGAATGATGCCTTCTATTTGGGTCAGCAAACGAAAACCGGCAAGCGCTTCCTGATCGTCAATACCAACATAATTCACACGACCAATATCCTTGAGCCAGCTGTGCTCAGGGCCAACACCCGGGTAATCAAGCCCTGCAGACACTGAATGTGTCTCGATGATCTGACCGTTGTCGTCTTCCATAAGATACGTGCGGTTACCGTGCAGCACACCGGGGCGTCCACCATTCAGCGGCGCAGCATGGCTACCCGAATCCAATCCATGACCTGCCGCTTCCACACCATACATGGCCACGCTGTCGTCATTCAGGAAAGGATGGAACAGGCCAATGGCATTGGAGCCACCACCAACACAGGCGACCAGCGCATCCGGCAAGCGGCCGGTTTGCTTCAAGCACTGCTCACGGGCTTCGCGTCCAATAATACTCTGGAAGTCACGTACCAGCATGGGATAGGGATGCGGGCCCGCAACGGTGCCGATGATGTAGAAAGTATTATCAACGTTGGTGACCCAGTCACGCATGGCTTCGTTCATCGCATCTTTCAGTGTCTTTGAGCCAGACGAAACCGGCACCACCGTGGCGCCCAGCAACTTCATGCGATACACATTCATGGACTGACGCTTGACGTCTTCTTCGCCCATGAACACAACACACTCCATGCCCAATCGTGCCGCAATAGTTGCCGTGGCCACGCCATGCTGACCGGCGCCGGTTTCGGCAATCACGCGGGTCTTACCGGAATGCTTGGCCAACAACGCCTGACCAATAGTGTTGTTTACCTTATGAGCGCCGGTGTGATTGAGATCTTCCCGCTTAAGGTAGATTTGCGCACCGCCAAGCTCACGACTCCAGCGCTCAGCGTGATACAGCGGAGACGGCCGCCCGACATAGTGAGCCAAGTCATAATCAAACTCAGCACGAAACTGTGGATCATCTTTGAGGCGCAGGTACATGGCCTCAAGCTCAGTTAACGCTGCCATCAGCGTCTCAGATACAAAGCGACCGCCATGTATGCCGAAATGGCCGCGGGCATCCGGGAATTGCGAATAATTAATAGGCTTGTTCATTCAGCCGGTACTCCTGCCATTTGTACGTTGGCCTTTCTCACTTCGGCAAGAAAGGCCGTCATCAGTTGAGCATCTTTGATGCCCTTAGCCAATTCCACACCACCACTAACATCAACGGCATAAGGGCGTGTCTGCAAAATAGCCGAGCTGACATTATCAGGGGTCAGCCCTCCCGCCAGAATCAGCGGCTTATCGACGTGTGCCGGATAACGCTGCCAATCAAAGTGGTGGCCAGTGCCACCGCGTAAATCAGGATGCCACGCATCCAGCAAGATGCCGGATGCATCCGGAAACATCGCTATCGTTGCTATGATGTCCTGCCCCGGCTTCATGGCCAGTGCCTTAATCCACGGACGGTCAAAACAGCAACAAAATGCATTGTCTTCGTCGCCGTGAAACTGCAGCAAAGACAGCGGAGCCACGTCCAGTACTGCCCTCACCTCCTCCTCGGTTGCATTCACAAAGAGCCCCACCGTGGTCACAAAGGGTGGCAGCGTGCGAATAATATCTGCCGCTTGTGACGGCGTGACATACCGAGGACTGGGCGCATAGAAAACAAAGCCAAGCGCGTCTGCTCCCGAGGTAACTGCAGCAGCAGCATCCTCAGGACGGGTTATCCCACAGATCTTGGTTCGAACTCGATTGGACAAGAATGCGATACCTTTGGCAAAGGCGGGATTCTAGGTGATGGCTGGGGTCTTTGGCCATGGGCAATACCGTATTGCCCCCTGCGCTTAATGCATTGCTTAGAGTAGCCGCCCAGATAATACCGTTCAGAACACGCCATTCAAAAATACTGGCCCCAGCGGCTCTCGGGGCAGCACAAACTCCTCAGGGTAATGTACATCGACAAAGTACAGTCCATCTGATGGAGCCGTCACGCCTCCCAATGTGCGATCCCTGGCTTCAAGGACTTCCTGCGCCCAGAGTGGCTCTGCCTTACCCTGGCCTATCGCCATCAGTACACCGGCAATATTGCGCACCATGTGATGCAAGAAACCATTGCCCTGGATATCCAGCACGATCAGCGGGCCGCGCTGGGTGAGCTCAATAAAATGCACATGACGGCGTGGATGCGGCGCCTGACAAGCCATGGCCCGGAACGAGGTAAAGTCATGCTCTCCAACGAGATAACGGGCAGCCGCCTGCATACGCTCGAGATCAAGAGGATAGTGATGCCACGTCACCATGCCCGAGAGCAGGCTGGAACGAATCGGGTGATTGTAAATGACGTAACGGTAGCGCCGGGCAACCGCTTTGAAACGAGCATGGAACTCGTCACTGACAGGGCAAACCCAGCGCAGCGCAATATCATCCGGTAGATGCGTATTCACACCACGCACCCAACTGCGGTTAGGACGCACTGATGTGGTATCAAAATGGGCAATCATGCCTGCACCGTGAACGCCCGCATCCGTACGCCCTGCTCCGTGCAGGGTGACTGGATGGTTAGCCACGCTGGCAATGGCCTGCTCCAAGGATTCCTGGACCGTTCTCATCCCATCCTGCTGAATTTGCCAGCCACGGAAGTTACGTCCGTTGAAATCAACCCCAATAGCAATGCGCATGAAAAATCGCCGTCACTGAAAAGAAAAAGGGCCGCCTTTTTACGGCGGCCCTTCGGTAGCGTCAAGTCAAACTGGCTTAGCCAACCTGAGTCAACAGTCCCTTAGCTTCATCTTTCTGATTGGAATTGCCTTCATTCAGCACTTCCTGAAGGATGTCTCGTGCCCCTTCCATGTCACCCATATCGATGTAAGCACGGGCCAAATCCAGCTTGGTCGCGTTTTCATCGGTATCGGCAAGGAAGCCAAACTCGTCATCCATGCCCAGAGACATATCCGTGGATACATCAACTGCCTCTGCAGCAATCGGTGCAGCAACAGCAGACATGTCATCAAGGCTAAACGATTCATCAAAGTCAGCTACAGCATTACCCGTACCGGAGTCAGCTTGTACTGTTTCATCGAAAGCAAGTTCGGTGGCCGGCGCATCGAGACTGAAATCACCGTCTAGGTCATCTAGGCTAAAGCTCAAGTCATCTTCAAGCGAATCAGCAGTAGCTGCAGCAGAGTCATTGGTAGCCACTGGGCTAGCATCAAACTCTGACAGATCAATCTCACCCAGACCGCCACCAGCGCTTGATGTTTCAAACGTAGGCTCATCCAGAGCTACGTTATCTAGCGAGACATCATCCAGCGAGAAGTTCATGTCCGCATCAAGATCGAAGCCATGATCTTCTTTAGCACTTGCCGCTGTTGATGCAGGCTTGCTGTCAAAGCTGAAATCCAGATCTTCATCAAGGCTCAGGCCACTATCAGCGGCATGATCTGCTGGCACATCTAGGCTGAAATCGTCTTCCAAACCAAGATCCGCATCAGATACAGCCTGCAGCGCTGCACTGCTGGCTGAAACAGAGGCGTTAAAGTCCATCTCGAGATCTTCGAGAGAGTCGAAATCATCATCCTGTGCGACTGCAGCAGCAGGCGTTACGGCCGGCATAGACGGTTCGTAATTGACGCTACCGCGATCATGACTCGGTGCAACCGGCACAGGAGACATTGAAAGCTTCAAGTCCTCTGTACGGGCTAAGGCATCCAGATCGCCCTGCTCTTCAAACCAGCTTTCCTGCTCAGCAAAACCAGCATGATCATCAAGACGAGCATAAACTTCTGTCAGCTTCAGACGAAGGTCGGCACGGTCTGGATTAGCGGCAATTGCCTTAACGAGGAAGCCGACTGCCTGCGGATACCGCTCAAAAGCCAGATACTGTTCAACTTCTTCCAGCGGATCAGCCAGAACGCGGTCTTGAGCAATTGACGGCGCTGGATCGAGACCTGCAAATGAGGCAGAAAAATCGTCATCTGCATGGCTATCTTTATTAAGACCGGCAAACGAAAAATCGTCTGCCGAATCAATTCCACCCATTTCATCGTGGCGATCTGCCGCTTCCAGCTCAGCAAACGCTGCATCTTCTTCCGCTTTTTCACGGCGACGCTTATTCCAGATAAAGCCAGCAGCACCACCTAGCAGTGCCAGCAAACCACCACCAATGAGCAATGGGTTGAAGCCAGATACCTCTTCCTTAACAGGTTCAACTGCAACAGGAGCAGGTGCTGGCAGTGGTTTTACTTCAACTGCTGGAGCTACTTCTGTACCTGCGGTAGCGACTGGCTTAATTGCATCAGGAGAGGTAAGTGTATCCAGCTCTTCCGGTGTGGCTGTCGGTGGAACTGCACCCGGCACAGCAGGAGGAACAACCTTGGCAGCATCGACTTTTGCAGAGGCCAACTTTGCTGCAGCTAATTTGGCGGCTTCTACTTTTGCCGCTTCTGCGTTGGCCTGCTGATCCTTGAGCTTGGCTTGCAGGTCTGCCAACTTGGCATTCTGCACGGCAAGTTTCTGGTCATTCGCATTAACCTTGGCATCAAGTGTTCCCACTTTAGCTGCCAGTTTTTCTTTTTCTAGCTTGGCGGCATCTGCCTTGACTCGATTTTCATCTAGCTTCTTGGCATCTGCGGCCTTAACGGCGCCCTGCTCTTTACCAGCGGCTGACGTACCCGCCTTACCAGTCTGAGCAAGCAGCTTCATTTCAGGCTTAGCAACAGAGGCAACCGCCTTAGGTGCTGCTTGTGGTGCTGTTGCATCAACCTGCTGTGCATCCAGCGTAGGCTTTTGAGCTGGGGCTGAAGCCTGTGCCGCACGCCAGTCCTGAGTCTGTTCGCGAATAGAGGCTGCGGCTTCCTGAGCACTCACTTCACGAATCTGGGACTCGGAAGGCACGCGCAAGACTTGGCCACGTTTAAGCTGATTAATATTGTTACCGGTGAATGCCTGCGGATTGGCCCGCTGAATAGCAACCATGGTCTGTGACAGCGTCACCGCATCGCTAGGACGCAGTTGCTGGGCCACCTTGTACATGGCGTCGCCGGCACGAGTACGGTAGCCATCGGCCTGAGGCACTGGCTGTGGCTGTATTGGGCGAGCAGGCGCAGCTTCTGGCTGCTGGCGAACCACACGCGGCGCAGGGGGGATTACAGGAGCTGGAGGCTCAGACGATGCTGACGGAGTCCCTGCCTGTGGCTGTGGCTGCGGCTGTGGTGCCCGCACAGGAGCAGAAACAGCAGGCGTCGCCACCTGAGGGCGCACTACGGCAGGAGGTGCCGTATCCGCCATCATGGGAGGGTCCAGCAGCGCCGTCACACCCTGGAGACGAGTGTTCCCAGGCCATGCAATACGCACGACAAAATCCAGAAAGGGTTCGCGCACCGGCTTAGCGGACGAAATCCTGACGAATGAACGACCACTCGCACCGAGCACAACGTCAAAGCGTAAATCCGATAGGAAATACACACGCTCGACACCCAGGCGCTCAAAATCTTCCTGAGTTGCCAGACTGACCTTGATTTCATCGGCATTAAGATCGCCCACTTCCACCAGCTCGATCTCGCCGAGGAAGGGTTCGCCTAGAGCAGACTTAGTCTGAAGATCTCTGACGGTCAATGCATGGCCCAATCCCGGCAACATCACGCCGACACTCAACAAGGCAACCGCAAGCTTACGCAGAACCATTATCGGAATCCTTTATTGGTTATTCTTTTGCCCTTCAGAAGCGCAGTTAGCGATACCGGGCAGCCACGACTCTGGCTTTTTTCTATTGGTAGTAAGATTACTATCCTAGAATTTGTATCACAAGACATTCGTAAGTACCAATAATTAAAGTCTTTTTATCCACTTCTCAAGCAAATTGACCACCTGTCTTGCGGCACCCTGATGCACATTGTCGGCCACTGCAGTGAAGGTAACTCCTTGCAGCGGCTCCGGCAGGCTACGCATACCGGAGATATAGATAAGCGGCTGCCCTGCCGCATCACCTATTGGCGTTGCAACCGGCTGATTTTCTTCATGATTTCTTACTTCTACCGCATCCAGATTAGCAAGCAAATCCATGGCCGCACCCGGCAGTATAGGAGCCTCTGTCTCTAGGGTGATCTGTGCTGTCAGACAGTAAAAAACCGGCACTACCATGGACGAAAGCACCAGTGAAACATGCTCCCCCAGCAACTGTTGCAGCCCTTCGGTCACTGCTTCTTCCCTGTCTGCTCCGACGAGTGGCAAGGTATTGAAGGCGATCTGAACCGGAAAAACGACCGGTTCAATGCCTCGCCCGTTAAGTAACTCTCCGGTCTGACTCGCCAGTTCCCGCACGCCAGCATTGCCAGAAGAGGATACAGGCAGCAGAACTGTTGCATGTACCGTGCGCAGGCCGGCTTCGCTTCCCAGAGCGGCTAAAAGAGGAGCCAGCAGGGATACTTCAGCCATTGGTACTGCAACCAAGTCCGCACCTTCAGCATCCGGCATACCCGCAAACGGCACACTTGCCTGCTCAGCAAATGCGGAGGAGTGGTCAATTACACGGCAGCCTGCCGCCAGCGCCTGATCAGCCAGTTGCAAGGAAACAGCCGCTGGCGTTGCCAGCACCACAAAATCGGCACGAGTGAAATCAAACCCTTCTGCTGATTCCACGATCAGAGGGCGCTGCCGAAACATGACAGTCTCGTCTTCAGAGCGCGACGATGCCAATGCATGAACCTCGGCAAACGCAAGACCGGAGTCTTCTAGTCGCGACAAAATGGCGCGCCCTACTTCGCCGGTAACACCTACGATGGCCAGACGGGAATCGGACATAGATCACTTACTCCAGAAAATACAAAACCCGCCCGTGCCGAAATAGCACGGGCGGGCAAAATGTTGCGTTATTTAGCGAGAAGAATACGCAACATACGACGCAGCGGTTCGGCAGCGCCCCAGAGCAGTTGATCGCCAATGACAAAGGCTGAAATGTATTCTGGCCCCATGTTCAATTTACGCACACGACCAACGCCAATCTTGAGCCCGCCGGTAATAGATGCCGGGGTCAATTCTTTGACGCTGATGTCGCGATCATTGGGCACAAACTTAACCCAGTCATTACCTGACTTGATGATGGATTCAATCTCAGACAATGGCAGATCATTTTTCAACTTAATGGTCAGCGCCAGGCTGTGGCAACGCATGGCACCAATACGCACGCACAAGCCATCAACTGGCACAGTGCTGCTAGTACCAAGAATCTTGTTCACTTCGGCTTGGCCTTTCCACTCTTCTTTAGACTGACCATTGTCGAGTTGCTTATCGATCCAAGGAATCAGGCCTCCAGCAAGTGGCGCACCAAAGAACTCCGTCGGCACATCTTCACGAATGGTTTTGGCTACCTTGCGGTCAATTTCAAGAATGGCAGAAGCCGGGGTGGCTAGCTCATCAGCCACGGCAGCATGAATCACACCCATGCCCTTGAGCAGTTCGCGCATGTGGTTGGCACCGCCGCCGGAGGCGGCTTGATAGGTCATGGAGCTAACCCAATCAACCAAGCCTTCACGGAACAAGCCACCAACACCCATCAGCAGAATGGAGTTGGTACAGTTGCCACCGACGTAGTTTTTTATGCCCTTGGCCAATGCATTACGGATAACGCCGTCATTCACCGGGTCCAACACGATAACGGCATCATCTTCCATGCGCAGTGCCGAGGCAGCATCAATCCAATAGCCATTCCAGCCTGCCGCACGCAGCTTTGGAAAAACCTCATTGGTATAGTCGCCACCCTGACAGGTCAGAATAACGTCCATGGCCTTGAGGGCTTCAATGGAATTGGCATCCTGTAGTGCAGGCGCAGCCTTGCCACCGAAGTCAGGTGATTTGCCACCGGCATTGCTGGTAGAGAAGTACACCGGATCAATGTGAGAAAAATCATTTTCTTCCACCATGCGCTGCATGAGGACCGAACCCACCATGCCACGCCAACCTACCAGACCAACTTTCATGTTCGTTACCTTTTCAAAAAACTGAACGGGTTATTACAGTGCGGCAACAACCGCCGCGCCCATATCCTTCGTACCAACCTTAACCGTGCCTTCCGTGTAGATATCCGGTGTACGCAGGTTCTGGTCGAGCACCTTACCAACGGCATCTTCAATGCACTTGGCGGCCACTTCCTGATTGAAGGTATAGCGCAGCATCATGGCGACCGACAGAATGGTTGCGAGCGGGTTGGCCACGCCTTTTCCGGCGATGTCCGGGGCCGAACCATGACAAGGCTCGTACATACCCTTCTTGCGTTCATCCAACGATGCCGATGGCAGCATACCGATAGAGCCCGTAAGCATAGCCGCTTCATCCGAGAGGATGTCGCCAAACAGGTTGCCGGTAAAGATCACGTCGAACTGTTTAGGCGCCCTAACCAGCTGCATGGCCGCATTATCGACATACATGTGCGAGAGCTGAACTTCCGGGTATTCCCTGCCCACTTCTGTGGCCACTTCCTTCCAGAGCTCAGTGACTTCCAGCACATTGGCCTTGTCGACCGAGAGCACTTTCTTGTTGCGCTGCATGGCCAACTGGAAAGCAACATGGGCAATACGACGAATTTCCGACTCGCTGTACACGTCAGTGTTAAAGCCCTGACGTTCGCCGTTTTCCAGTATACGCACGCCACGCGGTTGACCGAAGTAAATTCCTCCCGTCAGTTCACGTACGATCAGGATATCCAGGCCCGACACAATCTCTGGCTTCAGGGAAGAAGCCGAGGCGAGCTGCGGGTAAAGAATAGCCGGACGGAGGTTGGCGAACAGACTGAGTTCGCTGCGAATCTTCAGCAGACCACGTTCAGGGCGAATGGAGCGCTCAATGGTGTCCCACTTCGGGCCGCCTACGGCACCAAGAAGAATGGCATCCGCTTTCTTTGCGGCATCCAGTGTAACATCTGGCAACGGTACGCCATGGGCGTCGATTGCACATCCACCCAGCAGCTGATGCTCCCAGGTAAATCCCAATCCAAACTTGTCGTTGACCGCAGAGAGAACCTTCTCGGCTTCTGCCATGATTTCTGGGCCAATGCCGTCACCGGCGAGAATGACAATATGCTTGCTCATTATTTCTAAATCCTTCTGGTTTATCTTGCCTTCATACCAAGAAAGGCAGCCGATAAAACATTAACGCAGTGACTGAAATACCCAGGGACGGGCTGCCTTGGCTTTTTCTTCAAACGCACGAATATCATCCGCTACTTGCAACGTAAGCCCGATATCGTCAAGGCCGTTGAGCAGGCAGTGGCGACGGAAATCATCCACCTCAAAGCTGAACGACTCGCCATTCGGGCGAATCACTTTCTTATGCTCAAGATCAACCGTGATCTGATAGCCCTCAGCGGCCTCACACTCTGCGAAAAGCACATCCATTTCTTCTTCTTTAAGAACGACCGGCAATACGCCGTTCTTAAAGCAATTATTGAAGAAAATATCAGCAAAGCTTGAGGCGATAACCGTACGGAAACCATATTCCTGCAGCGCCCATGGGGCATGCTCACGCGAGGAGCCGCAGCCAAAGTTCTGGCGAGCGATCAATACACTGGCACCTTGGTAACGCGGGAAGTTCAACACAAACGCTGGATTCACCGAGCGCTTGCTGTTGTCCTGCCCCGGATAACCTTCATCCATATAGCGCCACTCATCAAACAGATTAGGACCAAAGCCCGTACGTTTAATGGACTTAAGAAACTGCTTGGGAATGATCTGGTCGGTGTCGACGTTAGCCCGATCGAGCGGAGCGACGAGGCCTGTTACAACGGTAAATTTATCCATGTCAGTCTCCTTTAAAACGAACGCACGTCAACAAAATGACCGGCCAAAGCGGCAGCAGCGGCCATCGCCGGGCTAACGAGATGGGTGCGGCCACCATTACCCTGACGCCCCTCGAAATTGCGGTTCGAGGTAGACGCACAGTGCTCGCCTGACTGCAGTTTATCGGCATTCATGGCTAGGCACATGGAGCAACCAGGCTCACGCCATTCGAAGCCAGCAGCAAGAAAGAGCTGATCAAGACCTTCGGCTTCGGCTTGCTTTTTCACCAAGCCAGAGCCTGGCACAACCATGGCCTGTTTGATGGTGCTGGCCACCTTGCGGCCCTTGATCACGGCAGCAGCGGCACGCAAATCTTCGATACGGGAGTTAGTGCAGGAGCCAATGAATACGCGATCCAATTGGATATCGGTAATCTTTTGACCCGCCTGCAGCCCCATATAAACGTAAGCCCGCTCAAAGGAGCTGCGCTGTACTGCATCTTCTGCATCGTCCAGCGTTGGTACGGAGGCCGTTACCGGCACCACCATTTCAGGGCTGGTGCCCCAGCTTACTTGCGGCTGAATGCTGGCACCGTCAATTTCTACCACTTTGTCGAAGGCTGCATCGGCATCTGATGTGAGAGTGCGCCAGTAGCTTACTGCCTTGTCCCAGTTTTCACCGGTAGGGGCAAAGGGTTTGCCACGGAAATATTCGATGGTCTTTTCGTCAGCAGCCACCATGCCAACACGGGCGCCGGCTTCAATCGCCATGTTGCAGACCGTCATACGGCCTTCCATGCTCATGTCTTCAAATACTTGACCACCAAACTCGATGGCATGACCGTTACCACCAGCGGTGCCGATCTTGCCAATGATGGCGAGCACCACATCTTTTGATGTCACGCCCTCACCCAACTTGCCGGAGACCTTGACGAGCATGTTCTTTGATTTTTTCTGTACCAAGCACTGGGTGGCTAATACGTGTTCGACTTCCGAGGTGCCAATACCGTGCGCGAGACAAGCAAAAGCACCGTGAGTGGCGGTATGCGAATCACCACAAACCACGGTCATGCCGGGCAAGGTCAGGCCCTGCTCAGGCCCAACAACATGCACGATACCCTGACGCTCATCGTTGATAGTGAACTCAACAATATTGAAGTCTTTACAGTTGTCGTCCAGCGTGGCGACTTGAATACGGGAGGTTTCGTCGGCAATACCGGCGACACCTTTTTCGCGCTCGGCCTTATCGGTCGGCACGTTATGATCGGGGGTCGCCACATTGGCATCGAGACGCCAAGGCTGGCGGTTGGCCAGGCGGAGTCCGTCAAATGCCTGTGGGCTGGTGACTTCATGCAGCAATTGACGGTCAATGTAGATAAGGCACGAACCATCGTCGCGCTGCGTTACAAGGTGGTCATCCCAGAGCTTGTCATAAAGGGTCTTGCCAGACATCTCGAACTCCTGCGGGTCTGTCGACGGGCTTTTACGATGGATACATCCTACGTCTGGACATTTGATAAATCTAATTCATAATTTTTATATGTTCGATAACCATTAGGAATGCAAATGGACACTGCCGCATTGAGTGCCTTTCTGGAAGTAGCACGAACCGCCTCATTCTCACAGGCGGCCGAGCATCTGCATTTGACTCAGCCGGCTGTCTCCAAACGCATTAGCGGTCTGGAGTCGTCTCTAGGAGTGTCATTATTCGACCGGGTGGGGCGTCAGATCAGCCTGACGGAGGCCGGCCGCACCCTACTGCCTCGTGCTCAGCATCTGCTATTGGACCTGGAGGACATGAAGCGCGCTGTGGGCAATTTAAGCGGCCCGGTCACAGGAACACTAAAGATAGGCACTAGCCATCACATTGGACTGCACCGTTTGCCGCCAACCCTGCGCGCTTTTTCCACAGAGTACCGGCACGTACGACTGGACTTGCGCTTTATTGACTCCGAAGAGGCTTATGAAGCGGTGCTGTCTGGCGAACTGGAGCTGGGCATCGTGACCTTGCCCCCGGCTAAAGATGATCGCTTGATCGCCCGCGAAATATGGGAAGACCCGCTGGCATTTGTGGCGGGCAACGACCATCCACTAACGAAAATGCAAAAAATTACGCTGGCTGAGTTGACGCGGCATCAGGCTATTCTGCCCTCCTCCAGCACATTTACACGCCAGATTGCCTCACGTCTTTTTCAGGAGTCGGGACTGGAAATGCAGGTAAGCATGACCACTAATTATCTGGAAACGATCAAGATGATGGCTTCTATTGGCCTAGGCTGGAGCGTGTTGCCGGCCAGTATGGCTGATCATGAACTTGAGATACTGAACATCGACGGAATCACCCTAAAACGAAGCCTTGGCGTGGTCTATCATCCACGACGAATCCTTTCACGTGCAGCCCAAGCCATGCTGGAACTGCTCATACCGGAAAAAACATCATGAAACGTTCCTCTTTTATTTCTGCGATTGCACTGATTTCTGTGACGGCACTGGGCCTGTTGAGCACTGGCTGTAGCACGATGCCGGGCAGTGATAGCAATGTTGATGCTGTATTGACCGCAAGTGGACTGGATGCACAACTGACACGACTGCAGCAACCTTTTCCCGTGGGAAAAACCAAAGGGCCAACATTACTAATCCCGGATGAGTGGCTGGCGGTCGTAAATACTACTGTTGCCGAAACCCTAAAGCCGGAGGCAATACGCCAAGACCTGCGCACCGTTCTACTGCGTGATTTGTCTGCTCGTGAGCTGACATCTGTACAACACTTCTTCGAGTCTGATGCTGGCAAGCATGTGGTGGCGCTGGAAAGCGGCGAACAGGCGGTGTTAAGTGCTAACAGGCTCACTGACTCAGCCCTAGAAGAGATCGTCCATACGACCGGCACAGGTAAAGCCGTTGGCCTGTTGGCAGAGCGCGCATTGAACGAAGCCGTAGACATCGCCATCAAGCATCAGTGTTTTGGACTGGATAAAGTCCCCTTTGCTGGATTACTGGGTGGTGTAATGAAGAAGACACAACTGGGGATGTTGCGTGACGGTGTTAATGCCAGCATGTACGGCCGCTATGCCAGCCTTTCCGAAAAAGATGCAGATGCTTATCTGGCCTTTGCCAAAACAGCCGCTGGAAGCAAGTTCTTCAATGCACGCACTTCGGTACTGACACGCTATGCCGGCCTTGCCGGTGATTCATTGAGCGGGAAGCTAACCGATGCTGTGAGTGCGATGTGTAACTCCAAATAATTAATTCGTCATATAAAAAACCCGGCAATTGCC
>ERZ724520.233-NODE-233-length-29583-cov-5.322643_pt1 | contig 29583 bp, 27 predicted proteins | sample MGYA00376053_ERZ724520 | MGnify/ENA primary metagenome ERZ724520 (study PRJEB28724, sample SAMN07190886) | activated sludge metagenome | isolation source: activated sludge of sewage treatment plant in Hong Hong | place: USA: Christiansburg, Virginia | collected...
ATTCTATATATTGTTATTAATTACTTTACACTATAATTTATTTTATATTTATTGTTTATTTTAATGAAATTTTAGCTATAAGTGGAAATGTTTTTATAAATATACGAGACGAATTCAGTGTTGTTCATCAATTTAAGAGGAATCAAAATTGGGTTTATTATTTATGGCTGTATTGGTTTATTGCCAAAGTATTTCAATAACATCTAGTCGCTAATAAGAATTAACAGTGATGGGGCTCTTCATCAAATTAATAGAGGGCAGTATGAATTTAAATATTTTAGTAAATAAACATTAGTTTTTTTTATTCTTATTGTCAATTGTAGGTTTGTTGTCGAGTAGTTTAAAATAGCTTGCTTTGAAACGACCATTCACTACTTCACCTTGAACTTCTGCTCTTCTCACGGCTAAACAAAATCCACCTTTTGCATGAGGATGTCCATAATCCATAATATTGGCACCGTCAACAAAATAAGGGGTACCATTGATACGTACTGCCAAATCACAATCTTTTCCTTGCATATCAAAATTACATTCTCCGCAAGATGCATCTACCGTAAGGATTTTTTTAGTTGGGTCAGGTACTGTAGTGGTAGCAATGTTTTTTTGACTAAATCCTTTAAAAGGAAGTGCAAATAATGTACAAACAATAAAAACTGATTTCATCTTATTATTTTGATTTATGATTATACAACAATGCTAATCATTATTAAGTTCAGGGTTTATTGTTTTAAAAACTTTATAGTATAATTTTCATTTCCCATAATAAAGTTTAGTAAATACAATCCCGAAGGTAAATCATGAATATCAATTTGTTCTTGATATGAACCAATATTTTTCTTGTTATTTTGCAACATTGCTTTTATCATTCTTCCTGTCGCATCATATAAATCTATTTTTATTTCTTTTGAAGTAGGGATATAATAACTGATATTCAATATATCTGTAACTGGATTTGGAAATATATGTATATCGTATAGTGTTTTGTTGTTTTGATATATTTTAGTGGAGGTGTTGATATGTGTATTTTTGAAACCTATTGGATTGGTATATAAACGATATAAATTGTATGCTAACAAATAATCCAATCCATAATGGTCTGCAGGATGATTGTTGATATCAGATACACTATCACGTGTGTCTGGGTTTCCAAACCATCTATTGGGACCTTTCCAGTTTTTACCCATTATACAATCTGGGTTTTTATTATCCATATTTAGGCACGTTCCACTATCTGGAGCTTGTGTTAATGCTTCATAAAGTGTATCTAATAATCGAGATTCTCTGTTACTATCTAATTTTAAATTGTATAATAAGCCTTGTGTGATAGGATAAAGCCACAAACCATCAGTAAAGGTATAATCAAAATTGTAAGCTATCGTTTTGGTATTGCTGGTAGATGCTAAAGAGATGAAAAGTCGCCTATTATAAAAATGTGTAACACCACCTAGGTGTCCGCAACATTCATAAATTCCTTGTAATACTCTATCTACAATATTACCATTGTAATCACCAAAGGTTTTTCCTTGAGGATTTATATATGCCCATGTTTTATCAAATGCATACGCCCATGGTTGTGCCTGTCCGCCACGTTCATTTCCTACAATTTTTCCGTTTGGATTTTTTAAATCCCAACCATCTGTATAAAATCGTAAAATCATTCTGCGGGTTGCTTCTACTGCCAAATCTAAAAGACTTTCACCGTTGTATTTTACCGAAGCAGGAATATAGCGTTTTGCTAAAGCCATGCCATATATTAAATGTACTACTTGGTCTTGAGATGTGAAATTTACAATCAAAGAATCTTTATTGTATTGACGTTCAACTTCTTCGCTAAGCGTGCAGGTGGGGCGTTTGTTTGCTGGTACTCTGTTGTCTTGAAAAGAAAGATGCAAATCATTAGGCGCATCTTGCCTTAAGAAATAGCCAAAATAAGTTGGATTTTTAAATATTTCATTCGCTTCACGTTCTAATCGGAAATAAGCCTTTAAGGCATAATATAATTCACGTACTACTGAGTCTGTCGGTTGATTATTTTTGTTTAGCAAAGCATATTCAGTACTAAGCCACCCGATATAATGTCCAAGATTACATGTCTGATCTCCGCCGGGCGCAAGTATTATGTTGCCGTCTGTAATATTTTGCGGTGGATAATTCCACCAAACCCAATCCCATCTGCAATCGCTGTAAAAATAGCGTTCTACTGGCATGCTGTAGCCGGGCTGGTCGCCAATACGCACAAAGCGATTTGAAAATCGTTCTCGATAATTCCAATATTTTTCTAACAAAATACTATCTGTTGGATGGTGAATGGCAAAAATGGAAAGAGAACTAAATAAATAAGCAACGAATAACAAACTTTTCATAAGAATGATTTATGATAAAGGAAAGTTACTAATTAAAAATGAAATTATAAAAGATTGCAATATCAACTCGAAACAATAAAGTAAATTACTCTGAAAAATCATATAGTTTTTCCTATTTTTAAAGAAAGTATTTCTTATGATAGATGTTTTAGTTCCGAAAGGTGGATGGATAATAAATGAAATGAAATTGCCAGTACCCGATACAAATGCTTATAATTTTTTTTTCAAAAGTGCAACTACTATTGCAAAAGCATTAGGCAGAAATGAAGTGCCTGATGTTTTTAAAATTTTAGCTATCAATAAAGACTTGTTTTGGCGGTGGTTGTTGTTTGCTTCACGATTGATGCCAAACGGAGAACTAACAGATAGAGAAAGAGAATTGATAATTTTGCGGGTAGCATGGTTGTGTAAATCTCGTTATGAGTGGGGGCAACATGTTGAAATTGGACAAAAAATAGCAAAATTATCGGATAAGGATATTGTAAATATTTCGCTTGGTGCCAAATCTTTTTCGGATAGAAAGGAGAAATTGTTAATACTCTCTTGTGATGAATTGATTGAACATAAAACGCTTTCTGAGTCAACATGGAATGAATTGTTACGTTGGTACAGTCATAAATTGATGATAGAGATAACCATGCTTATCGGTCATTATGAAATGTTGGCAGGCATTTTAAATAGTGCTGGCTTAAAGTTAGAACCCGTAATGGAAAAATACTATCATGAATTTAATGAGCGCATAATGAACAATGAATGATTGTCCAATAATTGATTACTATCCTTATTTGCTAAATGCTTTTTGAAAATAATCATTGGCAATTTGCAACACCCAATCCGAAGCGAAATTAAATTTATCTTTCCCCCAGTTTCCAAATCGTATATCTGGTGATGTAAATACATAATAATCATTTTTTACTATACCTTTTAAGATAGCAGTTGCCGCTTGCTCAGGGCTGACAGCATGCTGCTGAAAACGTTTCTTTAAAGCCGTAAATTTATTTTCTGTTATTTCTATACCAGATACTTTTATAGAGCTGACCAATCCTGTATTTACTGCTCCTGGACACACCAAATGCACGTTTATTTTATGCCGTTTTAAATCGTGTTTTAAAACATCGGACAATCCTCGTAATCCGTATTTGCTGGCGCAATATGCACCGTGCCAAGGTAGCCCAAACAACGCAGCGGCAGATGCTACATTTACTAAATTACCCCCTTTCTTTTCTTCTATCATTTTAGGTAAAAAAGATTCAATAATATGAATTGGTCCCATGAGATTTACATCAATTACTTTTTTCCATTCTTCATGTTGCATTTTATCTACAGCCCCCCAAATGGCAATACCGGCAATATTCATTACGATGTCCATAGCGCCGTATTTTTGGTGAATTTCGTTTGAAAATGCTTGCACTTGTTCAAAATTTGTAATATCTAACGATGTTGAAAATGCTACATTTCCTCCATTTGCCTTTATTTCATTAACAGTTTCCGCTAAAAGTTCGGATTGAATATCTGTTAGAAACAATATAGCTCCATGCTTTCCTAATAACAAGGCAACGGATTTGCCAATACCACTTGCTGCGCCAGTAATTAAACATTTTTTTTGTTGAAAAAAAATACTATTCATTGCCTAAAATTTAAAAGTTACATTAAAATAAAAAAGAATTTTCAATCTGTTGTAATTAGAAACTAAAATACGTTTTTATCTTGTCTTCTTTATTATAATCAGTAAATTTGTTCTACAATATTTTCAATAGATACTTGTTTAAATGTTTTATAGATTTATTTTACTTATTCATGTCATGTCTGCAATATTGGGTTTAGGTCCCGGATTTGTTATGATTTATATTGTAACGAAAGCAAAAAATATGACTGAATTGAAGCATGCCTATTTCATCAGAAATAGAATACATATTTTTGTAATGGTAGGCGGAACTTTATTGCTGCTGACAGGAATTATAATGGGTTGTTTGAATCCATTATTATTTCATGTAAAATGGTATGTGATTAGTTTATTTTTATTTTTAACGGCTCTTGCCTTTGGGCCGCTTTTTTTATCGCCTCGCTCCAAACCTATCAAAAAATTATTGCAAGAATATAATGGAGAGGAAATTCCTGCAGAATATTATGCATTATCCAAAAAACTTTTCTTTTATGAAAGAATCGAAAATGTATTATTTCTCATCATTATTTTTTTAATGATTTTGGGGAAATATATTAGCTGGTTGCGTTAGTAGGGTTACGTTTTAGAAGAATTATTTTGTTTCAATAAAACACTCATTTCTTGTTGTAGTTTCAATGCTTCTGCTCTTGCTTTTTCAGCAAAATCTTTTCCGTTAGATGCATAAATAATACTGCGTGTAGCATTGACCAATAATCCCCCATCTTTATTCATCCCGAATTGAGATAATTTTTGAAGATTACCGCCTTGCGCACCAACGCCGGGTACCAAGAAAAAATGCTCCGGACAAAATTGACGTATTTCTTTAAATATTTCTTCATGTGTTGCTCCAATGACAAACATCGTATTTTCCGGGCTTCCATATTCCATTACTCTTTCTATCACCAATTGATACAATGGTTTTTTATGAGTTTTTAAAAATTGAAAATCTTTAGAACCTTTGTTAGAAGTAAGCCCCAACACGATGACCCATTTGTTTTTTATTTCTAAAAATGGTTGAATGGAATCTTCTCCCATGTATGGTGCAACCGTGATAGAATCGAAAGGCATATTTTCTAAAAAAGCTTTGGCATACATGGCAGATGTATTGCCGATATCGCCGCGTTTAGCATCTGCAATTTTGAATAAATTATCAGGGATATGTTTGACCGTTTTTTCTAAAGTTTCCCAACCTTTGGCGCCATACATTTCATAAAAAGCAATATTGGGTTTGTAAGCAACGCATAAATCGTGCGTAGCATCAATAATCTGCTTATTAAATTCTAAAATAGGATTTTTGTATTTTAAAAGATGTGGTGGAATCTTAGAAATATCTGTATCCAAACCAACACACAAATATGATTTTTTTCGTTTGATTTGTTGAAGAAGTTGCTTTCGTGTCATACAATAAATTTTCTGAATGCAATTAAATTACACGGCTTCCACCGCAATTATTTCTGGCACAAATGTTTTGACTGTACTTTCTACGCCTGCTTTCATGGTCGAAGTACTCATTCTGCATCCATCGCAATTTCCAAGTAATTTTACTTTTACAATCAAGTCATCCGTCACATCAATTAATTCTATATCTCCACCGTCCGATTGTAAAAATGGTCGGATGTTATTGAGTGCGTTTTCTACTTTTCTTACTAGTTCGTTTTTTTCTGATGATTGCATTGTGATGCTAAGTTACGATATTACTTCCTTTTTTGTATTGCTTACATTTTGAATAGCTATTTGTCGTGCTACACTTTGTGCTAATTGTTCAAATACTTTAGAACCCTCAGTAGCAGTTTGTAAGGCAATCGGCCTGCCTAAGTCGCCACCCTCCCGAATGTCTTGCTCAATGGGCAACTCTCCGATGAATGGAACATCAAATTGTTGTGCCAATAATCTTCCGCCTCCTTTTCCAAAAATGTAATATTTTTTATCGGGCAATTCATTTGGTGTGAAATAGGACATGTTTTCTATAACGCCCAATACAGGAACATTGATAGTTTCTAATTGATAAAAGGCAATAGCTTTACGCGCATCTGCTAAGGCAACTTCTTGGGGTGTTGTTACTACAACAGCACCAGTAACTGGAACTATCTGTGCAATAGTCAAATGAATATCGCCAGTGCCCGGCGGTAAATCTATTACCAAATAATCTAAATCCTCCCATAGTACTTCGGTGATGATTTGACGTAAAGCCGAAGTTGCCATCGGTCCTCTCCATGCCACGGGTTGCTTGTCTTGAATTAAAAATCCGATAGACATGACGGGCATTCCTAAATAATCTACTGGAATGATTTTATTTTTTTCTTCTACTTTTTTCACCTCTGGGCGTACGTTTTGCAAGCCAAGCATCGTGGGTAAAGATGGGCCGTAAATATCGGCATCTATCATGCCTACTTTTGCACCGGAGCGCAATAAAGCCAAGGCTAAATTTACCGAAACTGTTGATTTTCCAACGCCTCCTTTTCCAGAGGCAACGGTAATAATGTTTTTTACATTGGGTAGTATTTCAGATTTTACATCGCGCAAAGTGGTCACTCTGGAAGAAAAATCAATGATTACACTAACTTCACTGGATACTAATTGTGCAATGGCATTTCTGCTATCGTTTTCCATCTGCTCTTTTAAAGGGCAGGCAGGAGTAGTTAATTCTATTGTAAATTTGATTTCATCCTCTGTAAAAGAAAGATCTTTAATCATGTTTAAGGTGACCAAATCTTTCTTAAAGTCAGGGTCTTCTACCTGCGATAAAGCGTATAATATTTGTTCTTCCGTGAATTTCATTGTTCAAAATTAATCATTAATACATGGTTTCAGACATTTTTGTCTAAAATAGAAGTTAAGAAAATAAGAAAAAATGATAAGTATTTTATTTTGTTCTTGTTTGTTCTGCTCTGGTAATAAATTCATCAATTAATTTTGCAGTATATTGCGGATGTACCATGTGATATAAATGTTCTCTGAATAAATTTTTTTCTTGATAGTTAGTAACATCCAATACTTCGATTCCTTTTCCTTTATAAAGTCGAGAGACATATTCAGCAATACCATCGCGTTCACTCTTTAGAATCATTACTGGGATATTATTTTGAGGAATATTCACCAGTCCTACTTGTTTATCAAATGCATAGGATTCTCTAAAGGCAGAATGTGATTGAATAGCAAATACTTTAACAGGTACTTTGTTTAGTGCTTTTTCTATAGGTATGCGGTTCAAATCGGGTAGAGAATCCATATTGGTCATTAAAACTAATACTCTTTCTTTCATCGCTTTCCAGATTCCCTTTGTTCTATGGGATTCTTGGGAAATTAATGTTTTTAATAAATTAATGGAACGCTTGCGAACATTCTCTTTTAAATCTATGGGGATAACGGTTCTTAAGGTTAATAAGAAGGATTTTTCAGGTAAATTTTTACCAAATAACGTCATGGAGGGTAAAATTACTTCATCTAAGAATCCAATCAAAGCGTGTTTGGCTTCTTCTCCAAAGAATGGATTGGCTCCGATTCGTCCGCAAAGGTATTTTTTTATTCCTGGATAATCTTCTAAATGTTGGTCTATCATTAAGAAATAAATATTACCCATCGAGTGATCGAAAATATATACAGGATGTCCTTTGGAGCCAAAATATTCTACCGCTGCTTCTATATTTCTGGTAACGTGATTGGAGTAACTGTTAGGTGGTAAATCTGTAGGAATGGTACCATAGTGCATTGCACCAGCAATATATTTTGTGGAAGGAATGCAAGTCAATAATCCATCGAAAGAATTTAATCCTAAAAATCCATGAATGAGTAATATAACGGGTAGCTTTTCTTTGGCATTTTCTTTATATGGATTGGCTAAATCAATTTTTATATTACTCACGCCGTAAGGTGTATCACGTTTTACTTCCACCATGGGCCAAGTCAATGCTTGGTCATCCATAAATACCGTAAGTTTGCTTTTAACCTGTTTAATGTGTCGAATAAAACTGGGGCTTTCATTTGGTTTTCCCGTGGTGCTGTACAACCACGCTAAAGGTCTGCGCTTATCGGACTTGGTAGCTAAAAATGCTATACGGTTGGATTGTAAAAGAAATTGAGGGGTTGCGGTTATTTCTTTTTCTTTTCCCAACATCACAATAGTATAAATCTCTGAAGAGTCAAAGGCTTTAGAGTTGCGCTCAATGCCACCAATTCTTCCTTTAGGGTTGGAGGCTAAGAATACATAATCAAATCCTTTTTTATTGTTTTCTTTTAAGAATAATTCAATTGTATTGTTGAGGGTTTTTAAAGATTCTTCTACCTTGTCTTCGTCAATATTTCTGCCTAATACTTGTTCTTTTTTTATAAATCCTTTACGCATCAAACTCTTCAAAAACTCACTGGAAGTAAAAACACCTTCTAAGCCTTCTTGACTTTTTAGTGGAGAATTGAGAAAGGTATAATAGATATATTCTGGATTTTTAATTTTTTGATAAAAATCTACAATGTTTTTATACGGACCCACCGGAGACTGTCCATGAGAGAGACAAACTAAAAATTTTTGTTTCTTTTGAGTAAGTTGATTGGCATGTTTGATAAAATCTTTTCCTACTGCGATATTAAATTCTTCCTGTGTTTTGCAATACCTCGTGTCTGGTGCTGCATAATTAGGATCAATTTCTATTGGATTCATAAAAAAAAATAGCGGCTAATTAAATTGCTCTAATTTAAAGAATATATACCAACGAAAATAGTATTAAATTGTAAAATCTATTTTTAAAGAGATAATATTTAATTAAATGTTTTATTAAATAGAATGAAAATTGAAATTAGTAAGAGCAAAAGAATAAAGATGTTTTGCTTTTTTGATGTCGTTTTTTTTATTTCATGAAAATATTTTACTTGTGTAAGTTATTGTATATATTTGATATACAAAACTTTACATCTAATGAAAAATGTATTGAAAATTATAATACTCTTGTTGGTGTTTGTAGTAGCCGCAGGCGTTGTTTATTTAAAATTAGTTTTACCAAAGGTAGATAAACCTGAAAATATTTCCATACGTGCAACTCCCGAAATGATACAAAGAGGAGCGTATATAGCGAATCATATTTCTGTTTGTATAGATTGTCATTCTAAAAGAGACTGGTCAAAATTTTCTGGCCCGATAGTGCCAGGAACGGAAGGCATGGGCGGAGAAACTTTTACTAAAAAAATGGGGTTGCCAGGGAATTTTTATGCTAAAAATATAACACCTGCAAATATAGGAAACTGGACAGATGGAGAAATTATAAGAGCCATTACTTGCGGTGTAGATAATAATAATAATGCACTTTTCCCGATAATGCCCTATCAACATTACAGCAAAATGGACAAAGAAGATGTAGAGGCAATTGTTGCTTATCTGCGCACCTTGAAGCCAATAAAAAATGAAGTGCCCAAATCGAAGCCTGCCTTTCCGATGAACTTAATCATCAATACTATTCCTCAAAATGCGCAACCTACAAAGAAACCTGAGAAAGCTATTAATCCTGTTTATGGAGCCTATTTGACAAATATTGCGGGTTGTTCAGAATGTCATACTAATGTAAAAAACGGCACACCTATAGCAGGAATGGATTTTGCCGGGGGAAGAGAATTTAAAATTGCCGGTAATAAGAAAATTGTTACTTCTAATATTACTCCAGATATAGAAACAGGAATAGGAAATTGGTCGGAAGATGTTTTTGTTCATCGCTTTAAATCTTTTCAGAATTTAACAGAGCTACCGGAATATAAATCTCCAAAAGATTTTCAAACTATCATGCCATGGACGATGTATGCGGGCATGGATACGATTGATTTAAAAGCTATTTATATTTATCTGAAAACATTAAACCCTGTAAAAAACAAGGTAGTGGCAAATCATCCATCTAATTAAACAAATGGAATATTATTTAAACCCAATTTTTTCTGAGAAAAGTATCTTTCAAATTCAGGTAATTGATATTTTGCGATTTGCTTGATAACATTTAATTTTTCTCGCAATGGGTCAACTTGCGCACCGCGTTTCCAAAAGCGGTAACACACGTGTGGTCCAGTTGCTAAACCTGTACAGCCTACATATCCAATTACTTGTCCTTGTTGCACACGAGTACCATTTCGGATGCCTCTCGCAAAGCGACACATGTGTAAATATTGGGTTTCATACACTTTGTCGTGACGAATTTTTATATAATTGCCATTGTTTTGGGTAAACTGTGCAGCAGAAATGATACCGCTTGCCGTGGCAATAATTGGTGACCCTTGCGGAGCCGCAAAATCGGTTCCTAAATGTGCTTTTTCTACTTGCAAAACAGGATGAAAACGATTTAAACTATATTTTGATGCAATGCGTCCTCCTTTTTGTAGTGGAGATTTTAAGAAAGCTGTTTTTAAATAATTTCCCTTTTCATCCGTGTATTGATAGCTGCTATCTTCTTCTACAAAATAATCGACAGCGTAGTATGCTTTCTTTTTAGTCTTGCTGCAAATTGCTTCTACATGTCCATTTTCTAAAAAACGCCCATTAATACTCAATTGATTATAGATAAATTGAATGGTATCACCTTTTCTTAAACTGTTCACATTAAATTTGCCATTATATGCTTTGTTTAATGTTTCAATTATTTTAGTATCTATATGATGTTCTTTAAATGTTTTTGCAAGCGATTGTTCAATCACCGCTGCAAATTTTATTTTAGTCGTATCTAATTGTTTTTCAAATAATGAAACTTGAATAGGATGGAAATAAACAGGTTTTACTGCAGCCGTTTTTTTAGTATGCTTTCGTTTTGAAGATTTTTTAGAGGCTTGTTCTAAAACCTCTTCATTTTTTATTGGGTTATAAAGAATAGTAGAAGTGTCGGTGCAATTGGCTATCACATATTCATAATCAGATACTTTTAATATAAGATATTGTAACAAGGAAGCACTGTCTGTTTCTTTGGTAATAGTAAAATATTTTTTTATAGATGTTGCATTAGAAAAGTCAGAATATTCTTTAGCGTCTTCTATAAATTGAGCATATTGATGTTTATCCAATTTTAGAGTTTGAAATAATTTTTGAAGATTATCGCGTTTCCCAAAAGTCTTTTCTTTTATGCTTAATTTTTCCACATCAATACCTAAAAAATCTACTGCTTCGGGGTGGAGGCAATCCTTTATATTTTTAGTGGATGTATGAAGGGTATCTATCTTTACCGTAGAGGCAAAAGCAAGATTGCTTTGCTTTCCAGTGTGATTACTGAAAACAAAGAAGAAGAAATAAAATGATATTAAGGCAAGAAGTTGCTTCGGCATTGCTACACTAAATTGCAAACCAAAGATAAGAAACGCAATGTTTTTATTTTGTTAATAATTTCTTAGTGAATACCGCCAGTCAAAAAGAAGATTAAAGGGATGGCTGCCAAAATCCTAATAAACTCAAGTATTCTCGACCATTTCTTTCCTTCAAATAAAGTTCCGATAGTGATTGTAGAAACAATAATAAACAAAATTCCTGCAATTTTTTGACATATATCAAATGATTCAATGCCAAATAAGAAATAAGATACGAAAGCCAGCAGTGTGGCAAATTGCACAATAATATAAGTATGCAAATGCGGATTTACGTCTGCATCGTATAATTTCCTAGTAGTATCTACTTCTTTCGGTTTTTCTACTCCACCAGCATAGGAAGGCCGCCAACCGGGAGCTTTAAAAAGCACAAAGAAAAAATCTTTTCCACTTTTTACAAGTTTTAATTGCTTTCCTATCCAACCGTAATAGTCAAAATTGGCTACGGCAATATTCCAGCTATTCAACGGAGTGGTAGTGCCATAAAAAACTTCTTCTTCCTCTTCTTGAAAAGTACCAAATATTCTATCAAAGATGATAAAAGTTCCACCATGATTTTTGTCAATATATTTTGGATTTACTCCATGATGAACTCTGTGATGAGAAGGCGTATTGAAAACAAACTCAAACCATCTCGGCATTTTATTGATCAAGCGTGTGTGAATCCAAAATTGATATAAGGTTTGTATTTGTGCAACAATAACAAATGAAATTGGATCGAATCCGATAAATGCCAATGGCAAATAAAACCAAAACGACCCAAATACTTGTGTAGCGGATTGTCGCAGTGCTACCGATAAATTATATTCTTCACTTTGATGATGCACGACATGCGTACCCCATAAAATACTAATCTCATGCGACATTCGATGAAACCAGTAATAGCAAAAATCTACTAGCAATAAAAGTAAAATCCAAGTGTACCATTTTTGCGGAACAGTAAACCACCTGAAATTTTCATAAATCCAAATGTAAACACCAATGTTGACTATTTTTAATAAAATACCCGTTACCTGCTGCACAATACCTGTATTGATATTGCTGATGGTATCATTTAATCGGTAATAATTTGTCTTTTTTATTTTATCAATAATCAATTCTATCGCTATTAAAATAAAAAACGCCGGAATAGAATATATGATGAGTGATTTCATAATGAAAAACGAAGATGAGCAATTAAAATTAAAGAGAAAAAATGGAAAATTTTCTGAATTTAAAATAAAATCTTATTTTTCTTCTGGCACAAAAATATATAAATCTTCGCTATCGTGTTTCATCCAATAATTTTCACGAGCATATTTTTCCATTTTATCAATTCCCGAAAAAACTTCTTGTTGTTCTTTTTTTACAGAGGCTATTTCTTTGGTGTAATGCTCTTCTTCATTACTTAGTGTATGTAATTGCATAGCTAGCTTTACTTGCGAGAAAATTGTATTTTGAGTAAAGAATAATAGGTAAATAAAATATCCAAAAAACAATAGAAAAAACTTACTTCGGAATACAGCAGGAATTTTTTCTTTTAATTTTGAATCGATGATTGGCATATCGTAAAGATAAGTAGATTTTAAATTCCTACCAATTCTATTTTTAAACGACTGTGTGTTTATTAATATAAAAAAAGCGAGGTGTTTTGCAAAACACCTCGCTTTATTATAAAAAACGAATCTGATATATAACTTCTAAAGTTATTTTAACAAAGTCACATGTCCCACATATTCTTTTAATTTTCCTTTTTGCATTTCAGTGGTAGAAATAGAATATACGGTATCAGCACTTATTGTAATGGGTTTGATAGCATATTTCCATAAGCCATCTTCTTCTGTACAAAAAATTAAATGACAAGCTAATCCGATAGGAATTTGTCCATAATGTTCTGTAAATAATTTTTTATCTTCATCATATCTATCTAATCGAGCCAATGAACTTCCTTGTCCGTCATAGTGTAAATACAATGCGCAATTATCATAATTGTATCCATCTGGTACACTCACCAACATAGTAGTTTTTGGTCTTGGATCGGAGTAAAAACGGTCAATATTTGTCCATCCAAAATATCCCACTAATGTTTCATAGGTTAACTCATTTACATTTGTAATTGGATCTTTAGCATCACGTTTAACTACAATACCAGTCTGCTTTACAAGGTCTGGTTCTTGTAATGTCCAAGCAAAATTATTTTTTGTATCTATATTACCTTTAAATATTTGCATATCGGGTGCAGTACTGTCTGTTAGTTTAACAGGAACGACTAATGGAATCGGTATTGCTAAATTTAATAATGTTCCATTTTGTTTTACTAAAATATTGAACTCCCCACCAGAATTTAGAAGCGATTGTTTGCCATCTGGCAAAATCCCCATAGTAGGTCTGTTGGTAGCTGCCATATTTCCAGGGTCAAATATTTCTGTGTATTCTAAATTCACATCGCCCGTAACAGGAAGTCCACCTAGTGTTAGTGCATTTGGCGGAATAGTTAATGTTACACGATTTTTAGAAATAAATCGAATACCTACTTCTGCTTTAAAAGTAGCAGTTTGTTTTAAGCTATCTAATGCTTCTTTGCGAAGGGCTTCAAATGCCGCTGCAGATGGTCTGTAATCCACTTTATCTTTATCCTTTTTACAACTATTCAAAGAAATAATAGTAAGAAATGCAATGATGGCAATGGTCATTTTTGACTTACACACTGTTAAACTCATAAATCTGTGGATTAGATTATCGAGTCTTAAATTTTGATTTTTCATTTTTAATATTTTAAAGAGATTATGAATGATTCTGATTAAGTGTATGTTGGTTTTGTGTTATTGAAATACAATATCTATGAATGGAATACCAAAATTAGGAGCGGCTCCGGCATTTTGGTAAAAGTTAGATCCGATAACAGACATTACGCCAACGGTATATGGAAATGATGGAAGACTCATTGCGCCGTTCTTTTTAGCGATTCTTCCAACTATATTGGAAAATAGACCTCCATAGCTTATGGCAATTCTTCTTACTGTATATATATGACCTGCTGTCAAGGCAACAGTTGGTACTGATACATAACTGGTTGCTGAGGCGGAGAAAGTGCCTGTGTAACTAAATAGTGTTGTTTGCGTAGTGCTATCTCTTAATTGAATCAAATAGGTGGGCAAAGTTGGATGACTTTGATAGCCGATGCTACAAACGGTTTTATTAGCAGAAAGTTTAAAGTAGTATTCATGTACTTCACTGTCATAAGTAACTATATCCGTATCACCTGGCGCAGTGGCAACGTTAGTAAAAATCTGATGAAATAAGGTGTTGCTTGTGTTGCAAGGAGTTGGTGTGGGTGTGGGAGTGCATCCAATGCTAAGCATTGAAATGATAGCAAATACAAAAACGGCCATGCATAGTTTTGATTTGCTAATTTGATTTTTTACAGATGTTTTCATTTTTTTCATTTTTTATTTTATCCCTACTCTGTACGCTTTTCGGGTTGTGCGGTAAGTTTTTTAAATTGATAGATGTTCTTACTTCATCCATATTGTTTATTACGTTTTTTTGGTAATGCAATATTGTATAATATTAAAATTGAAAAAAATTACTAATTAGGTGCTTTAGTACAAAAATGAAAGTGCCATTTGGAAAAGAAACATCAAAATAAAATCAATAACTACTTGAGAATCAACAATGTATATTAGTTACTAAAAATGAGCATTAGTCTTTTTTTATAAAAAAAAGGTGAGCATTCCATTAAGAATTACTCACCTTTTTATAGCTGATTTAACGATTTTTAAGGCTTGATGTCATTTATCATCACATCTCCAGTAGTTGCAATCCTAGCATTAAAGCTTCCATTTTGTGATGAATCTGTTGCTCCTGATACTCCGAAAACATAGGTAGAATCTAATCCCAAGCCACTAACTGTATTTTCTCTATTTTTGATTATCACATTATTTCTTACTGAACCATTTGAATTGCGAACAACAACATTCCAATTGGAATTTTTATTGTCTGACCATATAAATGAAACGGCGCCCGTGGTACTTCCAGGTGTTATTCTGCCTGATATAGAAATAAATTTAAAACTATTTGTTGTAGTGTCTTTTTTACATCCAAATTGTAAAAACGCAATTAAAGCAATGAATAAAGTAAATTTGATTTTCATATTAATTCTTTTTAAGTAATAATTAGTTGTATCATCGTAAAAGTACATTTATCTTTCTAAAAAAAATACTATAGTATGAGAAAATCTAAGTTTTTTGAATTGCTTTTAACATTTAATAAAAAACAAATTCAGAAACTGTCGAAAATAATTCAAGTGAATGAAGAGGAAAATTTACTTTTATTATTCAAATATCTTTCTAGGTTTTTTATAGATGATGCCGATGAGACTTTATTAAGTAGAGAGTATATTTTAAAGCATTTGTATGATAACAAAATATCTGATAAGCAACTGCAAAAATTATTGAATGAGGGCGTTAAACTATGCGAATGGATAATTATCCAACAAAATATAGAAGGTGATAAAAACCAACAGCATTTGATTTTATCCAGTTATTACCAAAAACACAAGCTGAGTAAATATTTTAGCCAACAGATAAATCTGTTTAAGGAAGAGATTTTATTAAATAAAGATATGGGCAGTTCTTATTATTATCTGTATCAATTAGAATACTTAACTATTGAGCAAGAGTTGTTATCAAATCTTAGAAAAATAAATTATTCGAACCTAAACAGCTACTTGAATACATTTTATGAAATTGAGCAATTAAAAATAAAATGTGTAACAATTACTAATCTAAATAAAGATTTAGAACTATTGCCTATCAATAGTATTTTATATCAACAATATCAAAATTGTTATACATTATTAGTGACGGAGAGTGCTGCTGAATATGTCAAATTTTGGAATATGCTGGTAGCAGAAGCAGAAAAAATTGGAGAAGAAGATTTAAAGACTCTTGTAAACATGTATTACAATTTTTGTATAAGTCAGCTTAATAAAAACAATACCATATTTTACGGATATTTGTTAGATGCTTATTTATTCAGTTTAGAAAATAATATTTTATTTGAAGAAAATGGATTGTTATTGCCCTCTCATTTCAAAAATATTATAACGATTAGTTTGCGTCTAGATAAAATAGATTTTGCTTTTGATTTTGCCAATCAATATAAATATTATCTACCTGAAGAAAATAGGGAAGACGTGTTTAATTACAATATGGCACACATTTATTTTTTTCAACATAAATATGAAGATGTTTTAACCTTATTAGTGCAATCTAAATTTACAGATGTATTTTACAAACTAAGCAGCCGTGTATTGCAAATAAAAACGTATGCCGAACTTACATTATCCAATAATGGATTTGACGATGTTTTGGAAAGTTGTTTAAACGCGTTTAAAAAATTCATTTATACCAATAAAGAAATTAGTGAAAACTACGCCTCTAATTATAAAAATTTTTATAAAGTAATGAATAAAATTTTAAGCCTCACCAAAGAAGATGCAGCATCATACTTAGAAGAAATACGGCAACTAAAACCACTTACTGAAAATGAATGGTTGGTTTTATTCTTAAATAGAAAATTAAAATAAATCTTACGTTGTAGCGTTAATTAGACAACCAACTAAATGCCTCATCTATTCATAAGAAAAGAGGTGTTACTTTTCTTCCAATGCCTTATTAATTACAAATGCCACATGTGCCCTATGTGCAGCAGTAGAAGCATCGCTGCCACCACTTGTTTTCATCCAGTTTAAAATGCGTTTTATTTCACTAAAAGCAGCAGATTTTGATGCATAAGCATACGCAGATTTTACATCAATAATTCCCAATAATCGACTCACATATTCTTCTTGCAAATTTTGTCGCATAGAAGAAACGTTGCTTCCTAAATCTTCAGTAAAAATGCCATTCGTTATATCTTTTAACACATCATTTAGATTGTATTCATTACCATATAATTTACTATCCGTAATTCTTTGTAAAACGGTATTATTTAGTAATTGATCCAAAACTGCTTTTTGTGCATTGAGTATTCTGGTGTGTATTTTTGGGTCTTCTGTTTCACTTTTGAAATCATAACCACGACGTTGCATTTGCAAATAAGCAAAAATATCATTTGGTGCTTTAAATGCATTTTTAGAAAACGCATATTGCGATAACATTTGCATTGCTCTTTTTTGCTCGGCAAGTGGCACTGGCGTAAATGGTTTATCTTTACTGTCTTGTCCTACAAAATTTCTATTTATAAAAATACCCCCTATGTATCGGCTAATAATATTCAAGCTTCTTGCATAATGTCCAGAAAGAACGATATAGGCATTTCGCAATTCATGATATGATTTATTGGGAGTGCTGTATTTTGAAAATAATTTAGAAAATGCTACCTCTGTTTGTTTGATATTTTCTACCGCATAACCAATAGCATCATCAGACATGTCGCTGATATTAGCTCTCGGATCAATACCTCTGCCCACAGCGCGCATATCGTCTGCATCGTTCATAAATCGATTTTCTTTCTTCACAGATTCAGCCAGTATTTTTTGCAATAACTTATTTTCTTCTACTTCAGTTGTTGCGGTAGAATAACCATATTGAATCGCCCACTTGTCATACAAACCAGGTTTTATATCAAAAAATAATCCTTGTTTTTTCTTGTCAGAAGAAATGTTCGGAATGGTATAATCCATTACAGACGCAGTAAGTCCTACCGTAGCACCCAAAGTAGAGTCTTGCATTTCTTGAGGGGAATGTAATTGAGAGGCAATAAAATTATGATTTAATCCCATCGTATGTCCCACTTCATGCAACACCAAATCAAACAAAGCTTGTTTCATGAATTTATCTTTATCTATATCAGAAAATCCAAAGGCATTCAGCAATTGTGTTCCATATAAAATATTTTGATGCATGGCATCACCGTAAGAACAGTTTTCGTTACTAAGATTCATTTCTGGTTGCATGTTATCTAAAGCGGCTACATCATATAATTTTTCTAATGGCAAACGATTGGTCAGGTAAATAAATTCCAACATAATATCTGCACCAATAATTTCACCAGTTCGTGGATTCACAAAACTTGGTCCATATCCACCATACGGTGGATGCGGTGAAGACACCCATCTGATAGTATTATATCGAATGTCTTCGGCTTCCCAATTAGCGGTATCGGGTTGTATGTAACATACTACAGCGTTTTTAAATCCTGCTTGCTCAAATGCTTCATTCCATGCTAAAACTGCTTTTTGAATAATCGGTCTAAACTCCACTGGAGTCGTTTTTTCTAACCACCAAACAATTGGTTTTACTGGTTCTGAAAGTTTATCATTTGGATTTTTTTTCTCTAAATTCCATCGATGGATGAGGTCTTTCCATGGCGTAGCACTGGTGCTAGTTTGGTCGTTTACTTTTTCAATAAAATAGCCAATACGAGGGTCGTCCAATCTTGGTTTATAATTATTTTGCGGTACTTCTATTAAGCTGTGCTGCATTTTTACAGAAACAAAACGGGCGTCTGTAACTTCCTCGTTTCCACTGTTCAATGGAAGTGCATTGTCATAAATATATTCTACTGCAACATCGCTGTTTTGAGGGTAATTTTTGATTGAAAGATATTTTGTTTTTTTGCTATTTAAAGCACCCAAAGAAAAAGCATCTGGTTTTGTTCCTATAGGATTTGCTCGTTTAATAGGAGTAAAATTTTCTCCTAAAAATAAATTATCTGATTCTATTAAATAAGTTTTCTTTTTAGTGCTGTCATTTGTAGAGATAGCTACAATTTTTTCGGAATAAAAAAGTGGTTGGTTAATATTGGCATTTTCGGCCTTACTGAGTGCATTATTTTTATCAAAATAATAATCGGTATTTTGTAATTTAAAATCGATTCTATCAAAATATCGTTCAATCTTAAAAATGGAATTATTTTCATACCCACCTCTTGCATAACCTGCATTTATTATGCCATCCATAATGTAGGCAAAGTATATAAACTCTTTTCCAATCTTGTCTTCCGTAATTTCAAGATACGTTTTTCCGGTAATGGTATCTTGATAAATATTAAAAAGACCTTCATTTTTTTTGCATTTATCTGTTACTTCTTTGATAGATTTAAAAGCTGTTTTAGCATCTTTTTTATTTGCAGTGGAATCTTTTTTTGCGATGCTTGCTGAATCTGCTGTTGTTTTTTCTGTAGATTTTTTTGCTTCATTTTTTTTGTCTTTTTTAGCAAAAGAATTTCCAGAGAAAAGAAAGAGCATTATAATGATTGTAAAAAACGTAATGGATGACTTCATGTCTATTATTTTGATGCAAAATACGTTATTTCGCTTAATTTAAAATAAAAAGACTACCTAAAAAATTAGATAGTCTTTTGTTGTCATAAATGATGATTATTTATTTCGATCGTATTGGCAGCAGTCGGGCAGGTTGTCATAGGTTTCCTTGCTTGCTTTGTATTTTTCAGTATCATGTCCTGATTTTGCTACACTTTGTTGAATTTCATCAATGGTAACTTTTGAGGGATGAAAGGTTACCGTTAATAATTTGGTAGCTTCTGACCAGGAGGCATTTTTCACTCCGTCAATTTTTGCTGCTTTTTCGATTCTTTTTTGACAAGATTCGCAATTGCCACTTACTTTAAAAGATGCTTTTGTGGTAGGTTCTTTAGCAAATGTGTTTAATGATGTCATGCTAATTAAAAGCATGGAGCATATAAATATTAGATGTTTCATTTGTTTCAATTTTGTTTATGATTAATCATTACCCTGTTTTGCACTACTTATTGTTTTACCAATTTCATGCCACATTGCGGACAATCGCCAGCTTTGTCGGAAGTTACGTCTTTGTGCATCGGACAAGCGTATGTATTGGACTTTTTGTCGGATGTTTTGTTTGCTTCTGAAGCGCAACATTTCTTTTTATTTTCAGCATCGCAAGGCGTCTTGTCTTTTTTATCACATGATTTTTTGTTGGCATTCATGCATTTTTCATCGTCTTGGCATTTTTTGTGCTGTTTGTCGCAATCTTCTTTTTTGTCGCAACTTTTTTCTTTTTTGCAATGTCCGTTGTTGCAAGAGGAAAATCCAATAAGCGTAACCACAGATAGGATTAAAACGACTACAATTGATTTTAAATTTCTCATACTATTCATTTTTAATTAATAATTTTTATTTTTTACATTATTGAATAAACACTCTAAATCCTCCGTAGAAATTAGCTCCCGTAATGGGTGCATATACTTGGTAAGTGTCAAAATAAGTGGTATTTGGTACTCCTAATATAGGATTTTTTTGACGGTAATTCGTCATGTTTTCAGCGCCAATAAAAATTTCTGCATGCTTGAAATATTTTAAGATTTGTGCATTCAATAAAACATACCTTGGCGAATAAATTTTTGCATTGTAATCACTAAAACTATTCGACATTCTGCGTCTGCCATTTATACTCAAGTTTACGTCAAATTGCCATTGTTGATTAGGTGTTCTATAACTCAATGCCACTAATCCTTTATTTAATGCTTGTAAAGGTTTTTGCATTAATACACCGTGATAAGTAGCACGAACATCTTCTAAGCGATAGGCAGTTTTTATGTCTAAGCCTTTTAGTGCTTCGAAATTAAATTCTATCAATAAACTATTGGAAAATGATTTTCCATGCAGATTAGAAATAACGGCAGTATTATTTGCTCCATCAATATCAATAATAGCCTGTTTTAAAAAATCTGTTCTGAAGAAATCTACGGAGAAGCTACCTTCCCGATTAAATAAATGGAATTTTTGTACTAAGCTAATTCCATAATTCCAACCATATTCTTGCACAGGATTTTCTTGAAAAACGATTCTGCGTGAACTTGCCAATAACGACTGATTTTCTGAAAGAACATTCGGTGCTCTGAAACCGCTACCTGCTGCAATTCTTAAGGTAGTATTTTCTGCCAAAGTAAATCTGGCGTGTATCCGCGGGTTTATTTTAAATCCAATTCGGGAATGATAATCTCCTCGCAATCCGGCAACAATAGCAATTTTTTTATTCCAATTAAATGTATATTCTGCAAATATTCCTGGAACAACATCTCGATGTTTAATTTGCAAAGTATCTAAATCTTCTTTTAAATCATCATAAACAAAATTAGCACCGGTAACTAAAGTATGGAAGTCATTTTTCAAAGTAGTTTGATATAAAAATGTTCCCGTAAATGAACCTTGTTGCGTATTAAAATCCTTATTTCCATATTGTGATTTTTGTTGATGATAAACACCTGAAAATTGAGTACCCAAACTGCTTTTATTATTAATGATATAGCCTGTTTTAGCAAAGGCTTCCACTCGTTTTGTTTTTATATTTATTTTATAAAATGGAATGGAATCATCGTTGCTTTTTATTTGCCCAGCAGTTCTATTTTCACTCAATACTTTTATCATATAATCACCTTCAATTTTGTCAGTATGGTAATTCCAACGATTCAATAAATTGTATTGCTTAATAAGTGGCTGATCTAAGAAACCATCATGATTAAAATCTTCTTTCATTGGCATAAATGCCCCATTCAACATTAAGGAAGTACCTAATGTTGGTTTAATTTTGTGATGGATAAGTAAGTTGGTTTCAATACGTGCTTGTTGGTTCCCAAACATATCAAAATATAATTTAGCTGAATCATTAAACGTGCTTTTGAAATCTACATTCATAGAGCCAGAAATGCCTTCATAACTATTTTTTACAGAAGGAACTCCTTTTGAAATGGAAATTGATTTCATCCATGGAGCAGGAACATGGTCTAGCCCAAAAGTAGAAGTAAGCCCCCGCATAAATGGAACTCCTTCCAGCAAATTTTGCACGTATATTCCACTTAATCCTAATAGCCTGATTTCCTTGGCACCCGTTACTGCATCGCTAAAATTTACTTCCGCAGATGCATTGGTTTGAAAGCTTTCGGACAAATTACAACAGGCTGCTTTTTTCAATTCACCAGCCTCTAATTTTTCTGTCTTCATCGGGTCCATTGAAGAAATAAAACTAGTTTGTCGTTTCGCCTTTACTTGTACTTCATTCAGCGCAACCATTGGGATTAACTGTATTTTCAAATCTGCTTCTTTCGTAATTTTTATAGTATCAGTTTGATAGCCGACGTAACTAATTTCTACCAATGCAGGAAGTATATCTACTAAATCTAATTCAGCAATACCCATTTCATCGCTGGTTGCACCAATAGAAGAATTTAGCCATTGCACATTTGCTCCATAAAGCAAATCATGTGTTTTTTTGTCTGTGATGGTGATTTTTATTGTATGTGTTCCATGTCCGTAAATGGCATTGTTTACACTGATAAACAATGTCAACAACAGACACCATTGAATATATTTTTTCATAAATAAATTTGTAAATTAGAAAATATTGTTTTGAATACAATATTTCTACTAACAAAGAAAAACCTGCAACTCCGAAAGGTGAGGTTGTAGTTGCGAGGCAACAATATATTTGTTTTGAGGAGGCGCTACGCCTGAATAATAATTTTCTGTAAGATGAGGGATAATTTTATAGGTTGTAATAAATGCTATTATTGGAGCAAATTGTTTTTCTAAATGTTTAATTGAAAAAACAGAAGAAGCAATACCTTCCACATTTAATTTAGAAAAAAAATGACTATGTGAGCAACAGTCATTTTTTTTAATTGCTTGAATTTTCTTAGCACAGCAAGAAGCGACCGGTTTTTCCATTTTACAAACTATCTTATCAAAAAAAGAAAATTGATAAGAGTTGGAAGAACTACAAAAATGTTCAAATACAGCAATGCCATTGCTGGCTACTAAAAATAGCACAGCAAGGAATAATGCTGGTATATTAAATCTGTATTTCATAGACGCTTTACAAAAGTAGTATTTATTAATAACTATTTTTTTGTTAAATTGTTTATATCTCGTTAAAAGGAGTATTGAAATAAATACTTATATTACACTTGTTATTTATAAAGTTATTTATGGCACTATTAGACATTTTAAAGAGTATCACCAAGCCGGACAAGGAGGAAACAAATCAAATTTTAGAGCGTTTTCCCAATAAAGTAGGCTCTTATGGTTATGATCCATGGGGTTTTAATATCAATGGAGTAAAGCCATTTGTAGGAGTAGGTAAATTTTTTTATGAAAATTATTTTAGAGTAGAAGCACAAGGATTAGAAAATATTCCACCTAATGGCAGGTGTTTAATTATTCCTAATCATAGTGGTCAATTACCGATAGATGCAACTATGTTAGGTTATTCATTAGTAACGAATCCACATTCGCCACGTGCCCCCAAGGGTATGTATGAAAGATTTGTTCCGCAAGTACCTTTCATAAGTTCTCTGTTTTCGCAGTGGGGCGGAACGGTAGGTGATCCTGAAAACTGTATAAAAATGTTGGAGAAAGATGAAGCAGTGATTGTATTTCCAGAAGGAGCTCGTGGTATTTCAAAACCTACTAGAAAACGCTATCAATTACAGCGCTTTGGATTGGGATTTATGTATATGGCATTGCAAACAAAATCACCGATTATTCCAGTGGGTATGGTGGGTTTTGAAGAGTCTATGGTTAATTTTGGCAATTTAGACTATATTCAAAAATTAATAAAACTACCAGCAGCTCCTATGTTGATCCCGGTAGTTTTTCCTGCAAAAGTGTATATTAATATTGGAAAACCTATGTATTTTGAAGGAGATGCCTCTCGCGAATATCAAGTGCAGGAAATGGTAGATAAGGTTAAAGCAGAAGTAGTGCGATTAATAGACGTTGGATTAAAACAACGTAAATCTATTTTTTAATACTAAGTTGTTTTTTATTAAATAAATTTGAATTAGAAAAAAATAAAAGCATTAAAACCATTACCCAATGCTTGCACCAGATTTTCATAATACTCAAAACGCTTTTGCTTACAAATCTAATCGAGCTTTAGTTCGCGATTATCAAATTTTTAGATTGATAAACCAAGAATGGTTGGTGAAATTTGGAATTGCAACAGCCTCCAGTTTGATGAATATGGGTATCAAAAGCCCAATAGCATTTGGAATGCGTCCTACTGTTTATGAAGTATTTTGCGGAGGAGATTCTTTAGCATTAGCAGCCAAAAAAATTGAGAGATTATATCAGTTCAACGTAAAATGTATTTTGGATTATGGAGTGGAAGGAAAAGAACGAGAGGAAGATTTTGCTCGTACTGAAAAAGCCATTAAAGATTCTATATTTTTTGCTAAAAATAATGAAGCAATAAAAGTGGTGAGTTCCAAATTTACTGGTTTAATTCCATTTTCTATTTTAGAAAAACTGCATACTAAAACAACATTATCCGACGAAGAACAACACGTATTTCAAAAAGCAAAAAGTAGAATTTACTCTATTTCACAATTGGCTTATGATAATCATATCAGCCTATTTATAGATGCTGAAGAAAGTTGGATTCAACAACCTTTAGATGATTTGACTTTTGAATTAATGCAAAAATTTAATAGAGAAAAACCTATTATTTACAATACAGTTCAATTGTATCGAAAAGACAGATTGGATTTTTTGAAACAAGAAGTAGAGCGGGCAAAGCAAGAAGGATTTATCTATGCAGTAAAAATAGTTCGCGGCGCATATATGGAAAAAGAGGCAGAGCGCGCACAAAATTTGAATTATGAAAATCCTATACAACCCAACAAAGAAGCTACCGACCATGATTATAATGAAGCGTTAACTTTTTTATTATCAAATATTGATAGTGTAGCGGTTTGCATTGCCACGCATAATGAAGAAAGCTCTTTGTTGGCAACACAAAAAATGGAAGAAAAAAATATTTCTAAAAATCATCCGCATGTACATTTTTCCCAATTATTTGGCATGAGTGATAATATTACTTTTAATTTGGCAAAAGAAGGCTATAATGCTAGTAAATATATGCCTTATGGTCCGGTGAAAGAGGTGATTCCTTACTTAATTAGACGGGCACAAGAAAACACCAGCGTCGCCGGACAAATGGGAAGAGAAATAAAACTTTTAAAAGAAGAAGTGAAAAGAAGAAAATTATTTTCTTGGTAAATTTTCCAACCCAAACAGCTGAAAAATTACGTTTTTTGTGGTTTCTTTTTTGCGGCAGGAAACAAAATATTATTTAAAATCAACCGATAGCCGGGCGAATTAGGATGTAAGTTTAAATCCGTTGGAGGATCGCCTACACGATGCTGAAAATCTTCGGGGTCATGTCCGCCATAAAAAGTCCAAGTGCCTTTTCCATAAATCCCATGAATATATTTGGCTTCATTCAGTCCTTTATTTTCACCCAAAATAAGTACATCTGGTTTTATTAATGGTTTTTTGAAAGCAGTAGTTTGTCCCATAAAGCCTTTCACCATTTTTTCATGATCTTGTGTGAGCATAGATGGAATTTGATCCCATTTAGCAGAAAAATCAAACAAGGTGAAATAATCCATTTCTTTGGGAATAGGACGAACGCCGGGAACATCAATCGTGGAAAATTCATACTCATAAGGATTCATGCTTAATTGATAATTTTCAAATGCAAATCCTTTGGAATAATCTATTTTACTTTGTGCATCAGGGTCAACAGGGTCATGGTCAAACTGAGGATAGCAAATATCCACTCCTTCTGCTGCTAAGGCAATATCGTAAGTATCTGTAGCGGAACACATGGCAAACATATATCCGCCGCCCATTACAAAATCTCGTATCTTTTTTGCAACCGCTAATTTCTCCTGAGAAACCTTTTTAAATCCTAATGCAGCTGCACGTGACTCATAATCGGCAACTTGTTTTTTATACCAATCTGCATTTTGATACGCTGACCAAAATTTTCCATATTGCCCCGTAAAATCTTCATGATGCAAGTGCAGCCAATCGTATAAATGCAAATTGTCTTCTAATATTTCTTCATCATAAATTACTTTATAAGGAATTTCTGCATAGGTTAACACCAAGGTTACAGCATCATCCCAAGGCTGATTCGTTTTAGGTGAATAAACAGCTACTTTCGGTACTTTCTCTAATCGCACCGCATCCATGTTTATTTCAGGATTAGCGATTTCTTCTAATATTTTACTCATAGAAGCATCGGCAATTACTTCACATTTTACATTGCGAATCAAACATTCTTTTTCAAATTCTTTATTATAAGGAAAAGAAAAACTTCCTCCACGATAATTCAGCAGCCAATCCATCGGAACATCTTTTGACAATACCCAATAGGCTATTCCATAAGCTTTTAGATGATTGGTTTGAGTTTCATCCATCGGAATAAGAATAAAAGATGCCTTGGAAAGCAAGCTGCACAATAATAATATTGAAAATAAAATTTTTTTCACAGAATCAAATGTACTATAAATTCAATTTTAAATTGGTTAAAATTTGTTTTTTAAATGTATATCATTATAATAATATTTCAATTTTATTATAACGATATAGGAACTTGCTTGTATTTTTGATGTTTAATAAATATGCGATTTCAACCCACAAAACAACTCAATGCAATTTTGCAACAGGAGTATTTTGAACCCACTATTAGTTGGGCATTGCGAGTGGTATTCGCTTTGAATGTACCTTTATTGTTATTGCCGTTAAAAACAGGATTCCACTTGGAAATTGTATGGATGGCATTTACTGCTTACTTATTGTCTTTATTAGATTTTCGAGGCCCACATTATCAAAAAGTATTTGTTCAAATAGTAGAATCTGTCTTTATAATTTTTGCAGCAATTGTAGGGATGAACGTCGCTGATAATATATGGTATAGCATTGTTTGTATGTTTGTTATTGGTTTTTTTGCCGCATTGCTCAGAAATTGGAGCGATTATGGAGCTGCAATCGGTATAGCAATGGGATTTTTTTATTTATTTGGCTTGGCTAATCCAGCATCATTTCATCATTCTATGCATTATGCACAATGGATGCTGTATGGTGCTGCATGGGCACTGTTTATTACACTTACCTCATTTTTATTTAACACCTCCAATCCACTCAAGCGGTCGGTAGCGATTATTTGGAAGCGAAATACTGAATTGTTAGACGCTATTGTTAAAGAAAATTTAGTAGAAAAACCAAACATTGCATTGATTATTGAAAAAGAAATTGCTGTTCGAACTGCTATTAATAAATCTATAGAATTATTTAAACGGAAAAACAAAGTAGCACAAGACATTCAAAAAACACATTATAATCTTTTGATAGAGTTGCGCAAAACATCTTCCTTGTTTGGTGCTTCTATTACTTCTTTGCACGAAGGATTAGAAACATTGAATGGGGGCGCATTTGAAGAAATACGATCGTCCGTTATTTATAAAACATTATCGGCATTTGGACAGGCCAGTGCTCGTATTGCCATTGTGGTATTTACAAATAGAAAGGAAGATTTCACTTTAGCTAATGTGAGGCTGCGTCGTTGCCAAATTGCCATTCAAATATTAACCAAAACTTGTAATAATTTACAACTTACAGAAAAAGAAAAACTAACAATTGAACATTTTATTCAAACATTACAGATTTCATGTGATTATTTACAGCAGGCTGTCCAGCTGTTAGAAACGAAATTGAATTTGAAAAAAAGTGTGCAAATGGAAGAATACAAATTAAGTTTCAATAATTTTCTTGCAGGTTTAAATTTTTATGAATGGTTGACTGCATTGCGCTCTTTGTTCAACGTCAATTCACAACAATTCAAATATGCACTGCGTGTAGCCATTGCATTATGTATAGGCGTTTTTATTTTTATGTATTTCCATATCAATCACGGTTATTGGATACCGTTGACAATTATCATTGTGATACAGCCCTATTATGGAGCTACGTTAAAAAAAGGAATTGAACGTGTTGCAGGTACTATTGCAGGTATTATCGTCGGTGGTATTATTACTTTGTTCAATTTACCTCATTTGTTTTATGTCGTATTGTTGGTCATAGTTTCTTTTTATATTGTTTATTTTATCAGACACAATTATAAAGTGGGTGTTTTCTTTTTAACCTTAATGATGGTGATTTTACTACATATTTCCTCTATGGCAAGTTGGCAATTAATTGGATGGCGTGTTTTATCTACTTGTATCGGCTCGGTGCTGGCAGTGCTGGCGGGTTACGCATTTTGGCCAATGTGGGAGAAACAACAATTTCCTACGTTAATGTCTAATGCATTGCAGCAAAATAAAAATTATTTAAAATTAATAATCGCTTATTTATTGAATGAACAAACAGACAATGATTCATGGATAAAACAACGAAATAAAGTAGAGGCAGCGAATAGTGATGTATTTGCTTGTGTACAACGGATGAATATTGAACCACAGCATATTCAACAAAACATAGATAAAAGTTTTTCTTTGGTAGGTATCAATATACGTATTGCTCGAGAAATAACATCCATTGCATTGAGTTTATCTTCTCTGAAAAATGAAAATATTACCTCTAAAGGTTTGCCATCTTACCAACAACAATTAGTAGAAATTATAGATATTTTAGATGATTTAATTGCTGATAAAAAGATAGCATCATTGCCTGATTTTAAATCATTAAATACATTAAGTACACAAGTACGATTGGAGATTTCTTCTTATCATTTTATAAAAACAGAATTTGAAAAAATCATTTTCGAACTAGAAAATATGTATATGATTTTGGATAAAAATAATCAATAACCGTAATACGCAAAAAGAACATCTATTGCATTCTGTTGTGTAGGGAAATTAGTTTTTAATTTAGTTTTTAATATTCCCATATCTCTTACGTCACTAGTAAGAAGGTTATAGGCTTGCTGAAAGGTAATACCTGAAACATTATCAAACGGTTCATTATTTCCGCTATCATATAAATCATAATATATTCCATAAGGAATCCAATCTCGCATCGGACGTTCGCCGTGATCTAAATAAAGTTGCTTTTTATAAATGTAATACAATCCGATATTAGATAAATCTTCTGCCCAAGATTCAGAAACAGCAATAATGCCTGAATTGGCAAAAGAACGTTCTCCATATCCGCCATGAGTATAAATATATTCAATATAAGGAACCCAAAAAGTAGCTCCTACTTTTGCAAAATGACTTGCGTGGGAAAGCTCATGGAATAAGGTTTCTATAAAGGAAATTCTAGCTACCGTTGCGTATTTATTGTAAAATGGAGCATACACATCCGGTAGTTGGTCTTTTACTATAAGTGCCAAAACTTGCGCAATAGGCTCGGGCAATCCAAATAATTTACTAATTAATCCGGTGGGATTAGAAATTCCTTGTAAAGTAAGATTTCGCAACATC
>ERZ724520.237-NODE-237-length-29253-cov-18.328036_pt1 | contig 29253 bp, 17 predicted proteins | sample MGYA00376053_ERZ724520 | MGnify/ENA primary metagenome ERZ724520 (study PRJEB28724, sample SAMN07190886) | activated sludge metagenome | isolation source: activated sludge of sewage treatment plant in Hong Hong | place: USA: Christiansburg, Virginia | collected...
CTTGTAAAATACAAGCCAATCTACCAGCAAAAGAATCTGGTCCAAAAGTTCTCATTGTATCAATCATCATACCTCTTGCACCACTACCACTCATTGGTTTAATAAATGCTGTAGGTAATCCATCTACAAACTTTGTGTCAAATCCAATGGCTGCAAACAAATGTTTTATTCCCTCAATAACTACATCAAAACTGCCACTTGTTCTTAACAAACTTATGGCTACCAACATACCTACTAAATAAGGAATAATTTTTATGGCTGTTTCAAAACCACCTTTTGCACCTTCTACAAAAGCATCAAAAACATTTATTTTTTTATACACACCACCAGCTACAATAAGTAAGAAAATAAATAGAATTAATCCTGTACTTAATTGTTCAGAAAACAAGTTTACACTTACTGTATTCATAGATAAAATAAGTAATACTAAAGCAGCAATAATGGCTGAAATTCCCAATATCCAACCCAATATTACTGGTTGAAATAATTTAATTTTTTGCTTTACCGAAACTATTGTCATTGCTGCCAATGTGGCTATAAATGTTGCCACTAAACAAGGTAAAAAAATGTCGGTTGGATTAATTGATTTTGAACCATCGGCACCAAGAGTAATGGATCTTGCAGCAATAACTGCTGTTGGAATTAAGGTTAATCCAGCTGCATGTAAACACAAAAACATGATTTGTGCATTGCTAGCTTTTTCGGTACTAGGATTTAGCTCCTGTAAGCTTTGCATGGCTTTAATACCAAATGGTGTGGCAGCATTATCAAGCCCCAACATATTGGCACTAAAATTCATCATCATGTGTCCATGTGCAGGATGCCCTTTTGGAACTTCTGGAAATAATTTTGAAAAGAATGGACCAACAATTTTAGATAAAAAACGAATTCCTCCTGCTTTTTCAGCAATGCTCATAAAACCCATAAACAAGCCCATAATACCAATTAAGCCCAAACAAATATCTACTGCTACTTTACAAGTTGCAATAATACCATCTACAGGTTTTTGTTTTTTTCCAATAATATAACTGTATTCTACTGCACGTAATGCAGTATATTTTTTTTGAAGTTGAAGAATTGTATCGGCTTTAATATTATCGGTTACAATAAATTTGGTTTCTTCATCTACCCTTTCTACTTGTTTAAAACCAAATGGAGCCATTTCTTTAACAAAGCTGTCAATATTCGGTTTTCCATACTTGGTAATGTTACCAATAGCAACATATTTTACTTCGTCTTTCGATGTGCCAGTAACCATTTTACCAAAAACATCATCTTTGCTAGAGTTGAAAATAAACTGATAACTAGCAACCGATAAAGCAATTAAAATAAATGCACTCCAAATTCTGCTTAAAGCCATAAAAAGGGTTTTAAAAATTCCAAATTAAGAAATTCCAAATTCTAACGACTAATTTATTTTACAATGTTACATTTGCAGCCATTTAAAAATGTTCAGTATAGTTATGAACGTTGAAGGGTGCGACGCAACTACTGCTTCATAGAAGTATAATTGCTGGTTACAAAAAAATCTTCTTCGTTTAATTAATCAGAAATTTCAAATTAAAAATTCGTTATGAGTTTAAAAGCAGGAATTGTGGGCTTGCCCAATGTTGGAAAAAGTACTTTATTTAATGCTGTAAGCATTAGTGCTAAAGCACAAGCTAGCAACTATCGTTTTTGTACCATTGAACCTAACACAGGTTTAGTAGATGTGCCAGACGAAAGATTGACTAAATTAAGTGAGTTGGTTAAACCCAATAAAATTGTACCTACACAATTAGAAATTGTTGATATTGCTGGCTTGGTAAAAGGTGCAAGCAAAGGCGAAGGTTTGGGTAATAAATTTTTAGCCAATATTCGTGAGGTGGATGCCATCATTCATGTAATTCGTTGCTTTGAAGATGAAAACGTTTTGAGAGATGAAGGTGCAATAAACCCTGTTGGTGATAAAGGAATTATTGAAACTGAATTACAATTGAAAGATTTGGATAGTGTTGAACGCAAAGCTTCTCGTTGTGAAAAATTAGCAAAAACTGATCCGAAAGCAAAAGTAGAATTTGAAATTTTAAAACGTTGCTTACAACATTTAGAAGATGGTAAAAACATTCGTAGCCTTGGTTTAGATAAAGAAGAAAAGAATGCAATTGCTGATTTATTTTTATTAACTGATAAAGATGTTTTGTATGTTGCCAATGTTGATGAAGCAAGCATGCATACTGGCAATAAATTTAGTGAACAATTAAAAGCAGAAGTAGCTAAAGAAAATGCAGAAGTTATTGTTATGTGTAACAATATTGAAGAACAAATTGCTGATATGGAAGCCGAAGAAGATAAGCAAATGTTTATGGAAGAATATGGCATGAAAGAACCTGCATTGAACCGTTTAATTCAAACCACTTACAAACTATTAGACTTAAGTACTTACTTTACTGCTGGTGTACAAGAAGTAAGGGCTTGGACTATACACAAAGGCTGGAAAGCTCCACAGGCTGCAAGTGTTATTCATACTGATTTTGAAAAGGGTTTTATTAAAGCCGAAGTTATTTCTTATGAAGACTTTGTAAAATATGGTAGCGAGGCTGCTTGTAGAGAAATTGGTCGTTTACGTATTGAAGGAAAAGAATATTTAGTGCAAGATGGAGATGTAATGCACTTTAGATTTAATGTATAATTACGTGAGTGTTGAATAGAACAATAATGAGAGTGAAACGTAAGTTTCACTTTTTTTATGTAAAATATTTTCAAATTTTCAACCTAAACTATTTGTGTCAATTTGTGCATTTGTGGCAATAAATATGTTTCGGAATAATTTTTCAAAAAAGTTTCAAGCTACTTCTTAGCAATGCAACTCTAGTTACATAAAATAAAATTCTAAAGCTTATCTTGCAACACTAAAAATTTGCTATATGAACTTTTTGCAAGAACTCAATATTCAAACAAACAATCTTGGTGTTTCTACTGGAAATGAGTGGATAAAAAGCACTGGAACTATTATTGAAAGCTACTCTCCTGTTGATGGAAAATTAATTGGAACTGTTACACAAGCAGATGATGCTTCGTATGAACAAACCATTTTAACTGCTGAAGCTGCATTTAAAGAATGGCGTAATTGGCCAGCACCTAAACGTGGAGAAATTGTACGTCAGTTGGGCGATGCATTAAGAGAACATAAAGATGCTTTAGGCAAATTGGTAAGCTACGAAATGGGCAAAAGTTTGCAAGAAGGTTATGGCGAAGTACAAGAAATGATTGACATCTGTGATTTTGCTGTTGGCTTATCTCGTCAACTATATGGCTTAACCATGCACAGCGAAAGGCCCAATCATAGAATGTACGAACAATGGCATCCTGTAGGAATTGTTGGAATCATTTCAGCATTTAATTTTCCTGTTGCTGTATGGAGCTGGAATGCAGCATTGGCTTGGGTTTGCGGAAATGTTTGCATTTGGAAACCTAGCGAAAAAACACCTCTTTGTGCAATAGCTGTACAACAAATTACTGCTGAAGTATTTAAGAAAAACAATGTACCCGAAGGTGTAAATTGTTTAATACAAGGCGATAGAAATGTAGGTGAATGGTTGAGTAAAGACACTAGAATTCCCTTAGTAAGTGCCACTGGAAGTACACGTATGGGCAAAGCATTGAATGCTGTTGTTGCACAGCGTTTGGGAAGAACAATTTTAGAATTGGGTGGCAACAATGCCATTATTATTTCTAAAGATGCTGATATTGACATGAGCCTTATTGGCTGTGTGTTTGGTGCAGTTGGTACTGCTGGTCAACGTTGTACAACAACAAGAAGACTGATTATACATGAAAGTGTTTACGACACATTTAAACAAAAGTTGGTGAATGCTTATCAACAATTAAAAATTGGCAATCCATTAGATAGCAACTTTCATGTTGGTCCATTAATTGATACAGATGCAGTCAACAACTATTTAAATTCAATTGAACAGTGCAAACAACAAGGTGGAAATTTTATAGTTGACGGAACTGTGCTATCTGGTGAAGGTTACGAAAGTGGTTGTTATGTTAAACCTTGTATAGCCGAAGCGACCAACAATTTAGCCATTGTACAACATGAAACATTTGCTCCTATTTTATACATTATGAAATACTCGACCATTGATGAAGCCATTGCTTTGCAAAATGGTGTTCCGCAAGGTTTATCTTCAGCAATCATGACGTTGAATTTAAGAGAAGCTGAATTATTCTTGTCTGCTAAAGGAAGCGATTGTGGAATTGCCAATGTAAACATTGGCACAAGTGGTGCAGAAATTGGTGGTGCTTTTGGTGGTGAAAAAGAAACTGGTGGAGGAAGAGAAAGTGGTAGTGATGCTTGGAAAGCTTATATGCGTAGACAAACCAATACCATAAATTTTGGTAGCAGTTTACCGTTAGCACAAGGCATAAAATTTGATTTGTAATTAAACTAAACCCTACTTTACAATTTAATAATGTTTACTTTATACATTTAGCGATAAACTAAAAAAACAAAACCCACAATTATGTGGGTTTTGTTTTTAATTCTTTGTCATCATTTCCACAAAATTATCAAATAAATATCTGCTATCGTGTGGACCAGGTGTAGCTTCAGGATGATATTGTACACTAAACGCTTGCCTGTCTTTTAATCTAATTCCTTCAATACTTTCATCATTCAAATTCAAATGTGTTACTTCAATATTTGGATGATTTTTTACAGCTTCTGGATCAACTCCAAAACCATGATTTTGTGTGGTAATTTCACACTGACCCGTAATAATATTTTTTACAGGATGATTTAAGCCTCTATGTCCATGGTGCATTTTAAAAGTAGGAATATCGTTGGCTAAAGCCAATAATTGATGACCTAAACAAATACCAAATACTGGCTTTCCATCATTCAAAATTTCTTTTACAGTGCTTACTGCATAAGGCATTGCTGAAGGATCACCAGGGCCATTGGAAATAAAATAACCAGTTGGATTAAATTCTTTTAAACGACTTAAAGATGTTTTTGCAGGGTGCACTCTTACATGTACACCACGCTGTACCAAACAATTTAAAATATTTTTCTTAATACCAAAATCCAGCACAGAAACTTTAACATGGGATGACGCATCTCCAAGTTCATACTCTTCATTTGTAGTTACTTTACTAGCCAATTCTAACCCATCCATACTTGGGCAATTGGCCAATTCTTCCTTTAATTTTTCTATATCAAATACATCAGATGATATAATGCAATTCATTGCACCTTTTGTTCTTACATGAGCAACCAAAGCCCTTGTATCAACTCCATCAATTGCTACTAAATTGTTGCTAACTAAATAATCTTGTAAAGACCCATTGGCCATAAAACGGCTAAATTGCTCTTCTAAATTACGTGCAATTAATCCATGAATTTTTACTGAACTACTCTCTACGTCAAGGTCTTTTACACCATAGTTCCCCACATGCACATTGTTCATAATTAAAACCTGACCTGTATAACTTGGATCAGTAAAAACCTCCTGATAACCCGTCATACCAGTATTAAAACAAAGCTCTCCTGTAGTAGTTCCAATTTTACCAAAAGCTTGGCCGTAAAAAATATGTCCATCTTCTAATAATAAAATTGCTGGTTGCTTGGTGTGTGGCATTATTTATATAGTTGTAAAATTTGAGTGCAAAATAAAAGAAAATAAAAAAGGCAAGACCAATAAGTCTTGCCTTTATATGTGAAACTTTTCAACATTTATTATTCAGCTGTTGGTTCTTCTGTTGTAGTTGCAGTTTCTTCAGTAGCAGGAGCAGCAGCTTCAGTAGCAGTTGCTTCTACTTTTTTCTTACCGGCTCTACGTGTTTTCTTAGCTGGTTCAGCAGCTCTAGCAACACCATTACCGTAGATTTCGTTAAAGTCTACCAATTCAATCATTGCTTTTTCAGCATTATCACCTGGACGAATGCCCAATTTAATAATTCTGGTATAACCACCTGGGCGGCTAGCAATTTTTGGACCTACAACTGTAAACAATTCTTTGGTTGCAGCTTTATCTTGTAAATGACTAAACACAATTCTGTGTTGGTGGCTAATTGCTTCTTTAGTGTCTGCCTTTTTAGTTTTAGTTAAAATTGGCTCTACATAAGTACGCAAAGCTTTAGCTTTTGCCAAAGTTGTTACAATACGTTTGTGTGTAATTAAAGCAATAGCTAAGTTGCTTAAAAGGGCAACTCTATGTGCTTTTTTACGACCTAAATTGTTGTTTTTGTTTCCGTGACGCATGACTTGTTTTGTTTTTAGCTTATACCGTGTCAGGAATTATAAGCTGTTATAAATAATTTAAGGTTTAAAGTATAAAGTTTTACAACCTTAATCCTTTAAACCTTAAACCTTTTGATTAATTATCTAAATTGTCTAACCCTAATTTTACTAAATCCATTCCAAAGCTTAAACCTCTTTCGTTTAATACTTGATCAATTTCCGATAAAGATTTTTGACCAAAGTTTCTAAACTTCATTAAATCTTCTTGCTCATATTGAACAAGCTCACTCAATGAATTGATTTTAGCAGCTTTTAAGCAATTGAACGCTCGAACAGAAAGATCTAAATCTTCTAAAGGTGTTTTCAATACTTTACGCAATTGTAAAATTTGTTCATCAACTACATCTTCTTTCTTGTCTTCTTTATTATCAAAAGTGATGTTCTCATCAGTGATAATCATTAAGTGTTGAATTAAGATACGAGAAGCTTGTTTAACAGCTTCCTCTGGATGAATTGTACCATCTGTAGCAACTTCTAAAATTAATTTTTCGAAGTCTGTTCTTTGTTCCACACGATAGTTTTCAATAGAATATTTCACATTGATAATTGGTGTGTGAATAGAATCTATAGAAATGAAACCAAATGGAGCATCTTTAGGTTTGTTATCTTCAGAAGGAATATAACCCCTACCTCTAGATATTGTTAATTCAATATCTAATTTAGCAGTGTTATCCATTGTACAAATTACCAATTCTGGGTTCATTACTTCAAAGCCTTGAGCAGCTTCGCCAATGTTACCTGCAGTAAATTCGTTTGTACCTTTTATTGATAAATTGATTTTTTCGTTGTTCACATCATGATCTAAATTATTTTTAAATCTTACTTGTTTAAGATTCAAAATAATTTCAGTGACGTCTTCAGAAATTCCTTTGATGGTTGCAAACTCATGATCTACACCTTCAATTTTAATTCCAGTTATTGCATAACCTTCAAGGCTATTCAATAACACACGACGCAAAGCGTTGCCAATGGTTAAACCATAACCTGGCTCTAATGGGCGAAACTCGAAATGTCCTTCAAAATCAGTTGCTTTTTGTAAAACAATCTTGTCCGGCTTTTGGAAATTTAAAATGGCCATGTTGATAAACCTATTTTATTGTGTTAATCTGATTTTCGTTATTGAAAAGCAGAAATTAAATTATGATTCCAACGTTCTACAACATCAATAAACAATTATTCGTGTTGAGTTTTATACTTTAAGTAATTAGAATATGGTTGAACAAAAAAAATCTGTTCAACCAATTAATTATTTAGAGTACAATTCTACAATCAATTGTTCTTTAATATTTTCTGGAACGCTTTCTCTTTCTGGATGAGTAATGAAAGTACCTTTCTTTTCAGCTTCATTCCAATCTAACCAGCTAAACTTTGGATTTTTTCCACGGCTTTTGCTAGTAATAGATGAGTTATGTTCACTTTTTGGACGGTAGGCAATAACATCGCCAGCCTTACAAGAATAAGAAGGAATATTTCTTACTTCACCATTTACAGTAATGTGCTTATGAGCAACCATTTGTCTTGCTTCTGGGCGACTAGCAGTCAATCCCAAACGAAAAACAGTGTTGTCTAAACGAGCTTCTAATAATTTAATTAAGTTTTCACCTTTAACACCTTTCATTTTAGATGCTTCTACGAAGGTTTTACGAAATTGACGCTCTAAAACACCATATGTGTATTTTGCTTTTTGCTTCTCACGAAGTTGTAAAGCATATTCACCCAATGTTTTACGCTTTTTGGCAGCACCATGCTGACCAGGAGGGTTACTATTTTTAGTTAACCATTTGCCATTGCCTAAAATAGGCTCACCGAAAATTCGGGAAATTTTGGTCTTAGGACCAGTGTAACGTGCCATATTGTTTATTCATTTCGATTTTTTTGTTTCGTTGCGTCGATCGGTTAAAAATCGTAAAAAGTTAATCGGGCAACCTATAATAAATGAAATACCAGAAATATAAATTCCAACCTTCAGTAAATCTCCATTGAGAGCTGAAATTTGGAATTTGAAAAATTATTTATACTCTTCTTTTCTTAGGAGGACGACATCCATTGTGTGGCATTGGAGTTACGTCTTTAATTGAAATAACTTCAATTCCGTTTTGTGCAATGCTTCTAATAGCACCTTCACGTCCAGAACCTGGTCCTTTTACAAATACTTCTACTTTTTTCAAACCTGCATCTATTGCAACTTTAGCTGCATCAGCAGCTGCCATTTGTGCAGCATAAGGAGTGTTCTTTTTAGAACCACGGAATCCCATTTTACCAGCAGAAGACCAAGAAATTACTTGACCGCTTTTGTTGGTAAATGCAATAATAATGTTGTTAAAAGTAGCACTAATGCGTACTTCACCTGCAGCGTCAACCTTTACAATTCTTTTTTTTGCGGCTGCTTTTGCACTGTTTTGTGCTTTTTGTGGTTTTGCCATTGTTAATTTTTTGAGGTAATCTTCTAAAATAATCGTCTACTGTTAGGCAATTTTTGCATAACGATCTAACGATGGAATATATAAAATACAAAAAACAAATTCCAAATTCCGTTTTTGAATTGGGAATTTGGAATTTGATTGTTGCAAATTATTTCTTAGCTGCTTTTTTCTTACCAGCAACCGTTTTACGTTTACCTTTTCTGGTACGGCTATTGGTTTTGGTTCTTTGTCCACGTACAGGTAACCCCTTACGATGACGAAGACCACGATAACAAGCGATATCTAATAAACGCTTAATGTTCATTTGTGTTTCACTACGCAAAGCACCTTCAACTTTAAACTCAGAGTTAATGATGTTACGAATAGCGGCTTGTTCATCATCATTCCACTGATTTACTTTTTTATCAAAGTTAATTCCTGCTTTTTCAAGAATGTACTGAGCTTTTGAACGACCTATACCGAAAATATAAGTTAATCCAATTTCGCCTCTTTTGTTTTTAGGTAAATCTATACCGGCAATACGAGCCATAGCTTAATAATTATAAATTTTGAATTTTGAATTTTGAATTATTGAACGTCTTATTTATCATTTAAAACTTAACATTCAAAATTACTTTTACCCTTGTCTTTGTTTAAAACGAGGATTCTTTTTGTTAATCACATAAAGCTTACCTCCACGTTTAACAATCTTACAGTCTACACTGCGTTTTTTAATTGATGCTCTAACTTTCATTATTATAAGTTTTCCGATTTTGCTAAATACTGTACTTTTATTACGAATAATCAGTGTTACTTGTATCTAAAATTAATTCTGCCTCTACTTAAATCGTATGGGCTCATTTCAACACCAACTTTATCGCCCGGTAAAATTCTTATGTAGTGCATTCTCATTTTACCAGAAATTGTAGCTAGTATTTCGTGACCATTTTCAAGTTTTACTCTGAACATAGCATTACTTAACGCTTCAATGATTACTCCGTCTTGTTTAATGAGTTGTTGTTTAGACATAATTTTTTCGGGCTGCGAAGATATGAGTGAACTGTTGAAATAAAAAAAAAGATTGAACTTTTTTTTTAAACTTTTCTTACAAAAATTCGAAATTAACTGTATATCCCCTAAGATAGAACAAATCATTGATGTTTTTTTGAGAAAAATTGGTATCGATTGCGTAGAAAGTAATGCAAATAAAGGCAGCAAAGTTAGCAAAACTTGTAGCTTAATCTATTTTTACGCTGTATAAACGATTTATAAATTCTCGGCTGCATATGAAACAAATTGCTTTGACTAGAAAAAGTGTTCCACTTTTAATTGCTACTACATTTTACAATTCATCTTCGATTTTTAGAAAATGTATTCCTTTCCTAATTACACTTTGTTGTTTAACTACGAATGTGGGTGCTCAGGTAATTCAATTATTTGATTTTACAGCTCCAAGTGATGTGTATGTTGCAGGAATTGGAGGATATGATAAGCCCAATGTTGGCAGTTATCATGTTAAAGCAAGTGGTGGTGCTGCAACTTTTACAAGTGCTAGCCCTGCATGCTTTGGTTATAGTCTTGGTGCAAAAACATCGAGTAGTTTGTTTATTTTCAAATCTACTGGAACTGTAAATTCGATTGAAATAAATGCTTTTTCTACTTCAAGCAATAGAACACTTACTGGTTTTGCAATTTCACCAACATTAAATGGCACTTATACCAATGCAGGATTTACAACTACTGGTACAATAAACAGTAACGAATGTGGTACAATTATTTGTGTACCAACAACTCAAGTTGCACCTGGTACATTTATGCGATTTACATTTTCTGGCAATTTCGAAACTGTTGTTTCATTAAAAATTAATGTTAAAGCAATTGGCTCTGCTCCTACTGTTACTACAACTAACATTACAGCAGGTATTAATACTGCCAATATTACTGGAACTGTAAATGCTGGTTTGCCTGCCCCATCAATGCCAATTGATTATTATGGTATTATTTGGAACACAGTAAATACAGGTATTGATATTAATTTAAGCACTAAAACTGCAGTAACTCCAGCTACAATCAATACTTTTCCTGGTAGTTTTACCAATCAGGCAACTGGCTTAATACCCAATGGCACTCAATATTATGGCAGAACTTATGTAAAAGCACTAGATGGTAATGTTTACTATGGAGCAATTATGCCTTTTATTACATTGCCACCAACATTACCAACTGTAACTACTAATGCCGCAAGCAATATTTTCTCTAATAGAGCAACCAGTGGGGGAAATGTAACAGATAGTGGTGGTGTAACCATTGTGCAAAAAGGGATTTGTTGGAGTACAAGCCCTAACCCAACAACAGCATTGAGTACTAAAACAACACAAGGTTTGTATAGTACAAATTTTAGCAGTTTAATTACAGGTTTAACACCAAGCACAACTTATTATGTTAGAGCTTATGCAGAAAATTCTGTAGGTGTAACTTATGGTAATGAAATTCAATTTATAACTTCAGTTGCTGTACCAGTTATTGCTGCAACGCCTACTACAATTGCATTTGGTACTGTAAATTACAATGGATCTCAACCAGTTTTGAGTTATTTATTAAATGGACAATATCTAAGTCCTGCTGCTGGAACAATTACAGTTCAAGCTCCTACTGGATATGAAGTTTCTACTTTAAGTAACAGTGGGTTTGGTGCTACTACCACATTTAATTATACAAACAATGCATTTGCTAGCAAAAGAATTTACGTTCGTTTTAAAACCAATGCATACGGCGTTTACAATGGTGCAATTATTCAAACCGGTGGCGGCACAATTCCAGTAAATGTAGATACGGTTTTTGCAAGTGGTATTATAGCACAAGACCCCAATGTTTTAACCAATAGTGGTACAGATTTTTGGTTGGGCAATGGTTATCAAGAGAGAAATGACAGAAAAAGTGGTGATGCAAATGAAGGTAAACTATCTGTTTATATAGCTGCTGGCGATCAAGCTGCTGTTGTAAACGTTGAATTACCAGGCATTCTTGGTGCTGCTGGTTTCCCTAAAAACAATATTACCATTCCGGCAAATACTGTTGTAGAAATTAAAGATTTTCCAACAGGAAGTAGCAGTAACAATATGAACCCAACTGGATTGCCAGATGCAAGATTATTTTATACAGGAATTTCAAAAAGAGGTATTCACGTTAGTAGCTCAAACGGTGCACCAGTGAGTGTTTGGATGCATACTTATGCACCCAACAATAGTGCTGCTGCTGCTATGGTTTTTCCTACAAATACATGGAACTCTGCTTATACAGTTCAAGCTTTTGGTGGACAACCAACTGACACAAAATATGTGGGTGGTTTTACCAATAATTCAAACCCTAATTCATTCTTTTTTGTAGTTGCCAATGAAGACAATACCCCTATTTGGTTTACACCTAGCCAAGACATATTAGACTCGGTGCCGGCTGCTATTTTTACTGAAGGGCATGATGCATCGATGGTGAAATATAACAAGGGAATAACTTATGGACCTTTTATTTTAAATAAAGGGGAAATTTTTAATGCAATGGGTTTTATTAAAAATTCGGGTAATGATGCAAATGGATTGGATTTAACAGGGTCGAAAGTTTGGACAAATTGCGATAAAAAAATTGCTGTTTTTGGGGGCAATGGGCGATGCTTGGTGAATGCTCCAACTTGTACTTCTATAGACCAAGGTTCGGATCATTTAATACAACAAATGTTTCCAAAAGTAGCTTGGGGTACAAAATATATTTCTGTTCCTACAAAAACAATGGAATACAATTTATACAGAATAACAGTTGACGATCCAACTACACGAGTATGGATAAACAATCCTTTACATACAACACCACAAACAGGATTGATTAATAATTTGTATTATCAATTTGCAAGCAAAGAATCTTTATTAATAGAGAGCGATAAGCCCATTAACGTAACACAATTTATTACTGCTGGTGGTTGTGCCAACAGCAATGGTAGTAAAGGAAATGGTGATCCAGAAATGATTATTCTAAGCCCTGTTCAACAAGCAATCAATAAGGTAACTGTTTATTCTGCTCCAATTAAAAAAAGTGGAGCAAACTACAATGGTCATTATATCAATGTGGTTATAAAAAAAGAAGGTCTTGCTAGTTTTAGATTAAATAACGTTGCAGTTGCCGATACTGGAATTAATCAAACCACAGCCAATGCAGGAACTTGTTACAATACTGCTGGCAGTATCCCAATTATCAATGCTTTTGTGAAACATACATTTGATACAAATTATTATGTAGCTAAATTCAGGGTATTGCCTAACACATCAAATACTTTAAAATCAGATTATCCATTTAATGCCATTGCATATGGAATGGGTGATGGCGAAAGCTATGGTTACAATGCAGGTACAGCTATCAAAAATTTATCTTCTATTAGTGTTGCACAAAATCCATTTGGAACGGATACTTCTACAGCTTCGGTTAAAACATGTGTAAACAATCCAGTACGTTTACAAATTGCTTTACCATATTTACTCACTCAAGTGGATAGTATTTTATGGGATTCAGGTGCAAGTCCATACGTTTCGCCTGCTGGTATTGTAAGAGGTGGTTTAACTCCTAATCCAGGGAATCCAGGAACATTTTATGCAACCAGTACTGGATCAATTGTAGTTGATGGTAGAACTTACTTTTTATATTCTTCTCCCCCATTATACAATTTTTCACAAGAAGGTACTTTTCAAGTAACGGCAATTGCTAAAGGAACTTTTATTAGTGAATGTGGTAGTGAAAGTAGACATATCATTAACGTAACTGTTGGCCACGATGACATTGCATTTACAGCTGTAAATGGTGCTTGTGGAAGTACAAGCGTAACTTTTACAGATAACTCAACGCCACTGGCTGGAACAAGTATACAACAATGGCAATGGAGCTTTGGCGATGGTACAAATTATACTGCAACACCACCAAATCCAAACCCTGTTCCCAATCCACATGTTTATCCTCCCTTAAGTTCTGGAGTTAGCTCTTATTGGGCTAAATTAAAAACCATTAATAGTGTGGGTTGTTTTTCTGAAGACAGTGTTTTTGTTGATTTGTCTTTCGATTTAAATGCAAAATTTACTGTTTCAAAAGATACCATTTGTGCAGGAACATCTGTAACATTTAATGATTTATCAAGTAGTAGTGCTGTTGAATGGGTTTGGGACTGGAATGACGGAAGCCCTAATACTGTAGTTACTGGCACAGCACCTGCTGCTCCTCAATCGCATACATTTAACAATGCAGGTACTTTTAATGTGAAGCTATTTGTAAAAAATGCTGGAGGTTGTTTAAGTCCAGTTAAGGATACCAATATTGTAGTAATTGCCAAACCTGTTGTAGATTTTCAAACACCGCCAGGTATTTGTTTAGGAGGTAGTATGCAGTTTACCAATTTAACTACACCAACAACAGGTGTTACTTATTTATGGAATTTTAACGACCCAAATGCAACTGTTCCTAACCCAAATACAAGCACAGTAAAAGACCCATTACATATTTATACTTCTACTGGTCCATTCAACGTAAGCTTAACTGTTACACTAAATGGATATGGCTGTGCCGATACAAAAACAAAAGCTTTATCTTCTACAATTTATCAATTACCAACTGCAGTAATTACAGCTCCAGCAACTGCTTGCTTAAGAGACTCTACAGTATTTAGTAGTACATCAAGTACAGGAGGTTCAGGCAATACAGTAACAATGTGGAATTGGGATTTTGGTGGTGGAGTTACGTCAACCTTACAAAACCCCAAACATGCGTATACAACAACTGGAGTTAAAACAGTAACATTAACTGTTACCAGCGATAAAGGTTGTATTAGTGCTCCTGTTACACACAACATTACATTAAACCCTACACCAAATGTTACTTATACTGCAATACCAAATGTGTGTGCCAATGCAAGTGCATTTAACTTAACGCAGTTTACAGAAACTACAGGTTTACCAGGAAGTTTTACATACACAGGAACAGGCGTTAGTGGCAATAATTTTAATCCTGCTACTTCTGGTGTTGGTACTTTTCAAGTTATTGCAACTTACAATACCAGTAATGGTTGTAAAGATGCTGACACAACTTCTGTAACTGTTTGGCCATTACCAACAGTTGACTTTACAATTGGTACACTCAATTGCGAAAAATCTGCAATTACATTTGCAGACAATTCAGTTTCAAATGGTGGTGCATTAAGCAATTGGAGTTGGAACTTTGGCGATGCAACTGCTAATGGAACTGGTTCTAGCACAAGCCACACCTACCAAACTGCAAATAGTTATACGGTTACATTAACAGTTAAAAATGGTAACAATTGTGTTGCGTCAGGTTCTAAACCTTTGGTTGTAAGAAATAGACCATTTGCCAACTTTAGTTTGCCAACTGCTGTTTGTTTACCTAGTGGTGCAGCAACATTTACCAATTTATCTACTGTTGCCGATGACGCAAACCCAACATACACTTGGGATTTTGGCAACCCCAATAATAGTACAGGTTCTACCCTACCAAACCCAACACATAGCTACAGTTCTACAGGTCCATTTACAGTTAAGCTAACGGTTAAAAGTCAATACAATTGTACAAAAGATACAAGCAAAACTTTATCAGCTGTTTATCCAGAACCTGTTGCTGATTTCACAGCTACTCCTTCAGAAGTTTGTTTAAATGACACCATTCGTTTTACAAGTGCATCTATTGGTACTGTTGTAACAAGAAATTGGGATTTGGGCGATGGCAATACAACTACTACCAATAATGTAGCACATAAATATGCTGCTGTTGGAACTTATAGTGTAAGCTATTATCACATTAACGATAAAGGTTGTAAGAGTAATACAAAGGTAAAATCAGTTAAAGTAAACAGTTACCCTTTTGTGGATGCTGGTGCACCACTTTGGGTATTACAAGGTGGGTCAATACAACTACAGCCAACAGTAAGTGGCAGTAATTTAAGCTATAAATGGACGCCTTCATTATACTTGAATTACGACACATTATTAAAACCAATAAGTACTCCTTTTGCTGATAAATTGTACACTTTAACCGTTACAGGAAATGGTGGTTGTGCTGCAAACGATACAGTAAGAGTAAGGATATTGCTTACACCAGTTATTCCAAACGCATTTTCTCCAAATGGAGATGGCATCAACGATACTTGGGACATTACATATTTGAACAATTATGTTGGAGCAACTGTAGATGTATTTAGCAGAAATGGACAAACTGTATTTAGCAATATTGGGTATAGTAAACCTTGGGATGGAACTTACAATGGCAAACCATTACCAATAGGTGTTTATTACTTTGTAATTAATCCTAAAAATGGGCTTAAATTAATGACTGGAACACTAACTATATTGAGGTAAATATTCAATTTATAATAAACAAAAAAGCTGTTCTATGAACAGCTTTTTTGTTTATTCCTATTTTCAAAAATTTAATATCCAGCAACACTATCATCTCCTCTTTTATCAGCTGCAACATCAATACTATTTTTACCTTTAACATGTATAGCTTCTGTTCTTCCAATTGCAGATCTTTCAACAATTTTATATCCCATATTTTCTAGTTGACCTCTTACATCTTTTGGAAAAGTTTTTTCTACATACACTTCATCTGGTAAATGTTGATGATGAAACTTTGGTTTGTTTACAGCATCGCTTACATTCATATTAAACTCAATCATATTTAATAAAGTTTGATAAACTGATGTTGGAATTGTTGTTCCTCCAGGTGTGCCAACTACTAAAAAAGGTTTGCCGTCTTTAGTTACAACTACAGGGCACATACTGCTTAACATTCTTTTAGAAGGAACAATTGCATTGGCTTCTCCACCCAATGCTCCATACATATTTGCAACCCCAGGTTGTATACTAAAATCATCCATTTCATTGTTCAATAAAAAACCAGCACCAGCAACAACTGTTCTACTACCATAACCACCATTTAAAGTGGTAGTAACACTTACCATATTTCCTAAAGCATCGTATACACTTAAGTGAGTCGTTTCTTCACTTTCTTTTACTACTCCACCTTTTAGAGCAACACTTTCAGTTGCTTTTCCTGCAACAAAATCTTTCATTCTGTTGGCAATGTAAGTATCACTCGTTAATGTTTTAACTGGCACTTTCCAAAAATCTGGATCGCCCATATGTTCTGCTCTATCAGCATAAGCTCTTCTTTCTGCTTCTACCATTAATTGCACTGTTGCAGAAGTTTGAAAGCCCATTTTTGCCAAAGGATAATTGGCTACCATTTTCATCATTTGCAACAATAAAATGCCACCACTACTTGGTGGAGGAAAGCCAGTAATTTCATAATTTTTATAGTTGAAAGAAAGCAATTCTCTTTGCTTAGCAGTATAATTTTTTAAATCGGCAGTGGTAATAATTCCTTTGCCTTTTTCCATTTCAGCAACAATTAATTCAGCAGTTTTACCTTCATAAAAACCTTTAGCACCATCAGCTTGAATTCGTTTTAATGTTGCTGCTAAATCTTTTTGAATCAATGTATCACCAGCTTTCCAAAGTGTGGCTTTTACAAATACAGGTAAACTTGTATTGTACTTTTCAAATCCTGCTTTATTGCTGTTTAAACTGCTTGCTTCTCTTTGAGTTAGTACAAATCCATATTCTGCCAAATCTATTGCAGGTTGAATTAAATCATGCATCGATAATTTTGCATGAGGCAACGTTGCAAATAAACCTGCTACAGTTCCTGGCACACCAGCAGCTAAATGTCCATTTTGCGATAATTTAGTATCGGCTTCTCCCTTCGCATTTATGTACATATCTTTTGTAGCAGCCAATGGTGCCATTTCTCTATAATCCAATCCAAACAGTTTACCATCACTTTTTCTACTCACTAAAAAACCTCCACCACCAATATTTCCAGCTCCAGGATAAACCACTGCCAAAGTCCATTGCATAGCAATAGCTGCATCAAAAGCATTACCACCATGTTGCATAATTTGTGCCCCTACTAAACTGGCTAAAGGATGGGCTGAAGAAGCAGCAGCATGTTTAAATGATGCAGATTTTACTTGATTGTACAAATATGGATTCACCTTTTTACCACTACCCAACCATGTACATTTTTGTTGAGCATGTGTAACTGAAATTGTAGCAATTCCAATCAATAAAAAAATCGTTTTTTTCATAATTTTCAAGCTTATTAAATAAATTATTTTACATCAATCTTTATATACAATATTAGAATAAATGTTTTAACCCAAACTTTAGGTTATGTAAATTAAAAGTATTCAATTATTAAGAGCCTTGCTTTATTTTTCGTTTTTCATGTTGACTGATGTAATATTGTAACAGATTATTGTAAAATCAACCACTGATATAACAATCAATTTCAATCATTTATAAAACTACTGATATGAGAAAAACAGCTACAAAGTATTACTCTTTTTGTATGCTACTACTTTTTACATTGTTTGCACAAGTAGCAATTGCACAAATGGCTACCATTAAAGGGACTGTAAAAAATGCCAAGGAAAATTTAGAAGGTGCATCTATTGTTGTTGAAGGAAAAGGCATTGGCACACACTCCAATACAATTGGTGCATTTAGTATTCAAGTAAAACCAGGTACTTATACTTTGGTTGTGAGCTATGTTGGTCATCAAAAAAAGAATGTAGTAGTTACTGTTATAGATAAACAAGTTTTAACAGTAGATATTGAATTGATAAAAATTGAAGACTTACAAAAAGTAACTGTTGTAGGTACAAGAACAACCATACTACGTAGCAATACACAAACAGTAGCTCCAATAGATGTTATTTCTGCAAAAGAATTACAGTTAACAGGACAAGTAGAGCCAACGCAAATGATTAATTTTCTTGCTCCTTCATTTAACTCCTCTCGTCAAACAATTGCTGATGGAACAGACCATATTGATCCTGCAACATTGAGAGGCTTAGGACCAGATCAAGTATTGGTTTTAGTAAATGGAAGAAGAAGACACAACACTGCATTGGTTAATGTAAATGGAACAATAGGAAGAGGTTCTGTTGGTACCGATTTAAATGCAATACCTGTATCATCAATTGAAAAAATTGAAATTTTAAGAGATGGAGCTGCATCACAATATGGCTCAGATGCAATTGGTGGTGTAATAAATATAGTGTTAAAGAAAGATGTAAAAAGAACCAACGTGAATGTACACTTGGGTCAGCAATATGCTGGCGATGGTTTAATGAAATCTATCAATGCCAATCATGCGATGCGTTTAGGCAAAAAAGGATATTTAGATCTGTTTACAGATTTGCGTTTTAGAGAAGGAACCAATCGTGTTGGAGAATATACAGGAACAGTTTATACAAGCAATGTTGCACTAGACAATCAATTAATTAAAGAAAGAGGTTTTAGCAGAAGTGGTAATTTATTGTTGGGCAATTCACAAGCCAATAATATTGGTTTAGGTGCAAACTTTGGTTTTCCTATTAGTAGTAAATTAAATTTTACGGGTAATGTTTTAACCAATTATAGAAAGGGAGATGCAGCAGGTTTTTATCGTTATCCAAAACAAACCAGTCAAGTAATTTTAGAATTGTATCCCGATGGTTTTTTACCTCATATACTAACCACTGTAAGAGACAGGAGCTATATGTTTGCAATTGATGGAGACTACAAAGGTTGGAAATGGGATTTGGGCAATAGCTATGGTTTAAATTCAATTGGTTTTGATATTAACAATACCAACAATGCTTCTCAATTTGCAATGGGTAAAAATGCACAAACTAGTTTTTATGCAGGTCAATTATACTTTCGCCAAAACACATTAAACTTTAATACTAGTAAAGATTTTGGTAAAAGCTTAAACCTAAAATCATTCAATGTTGGTTTAGGTGCAGAAGCAAGATGGGAAAAATATAAAATTAATCCAGGAGAAGAATCAAGCTACAGAAACTATGACCCAGCTTCTGGCAAAGCAAGTGGAGCTCAAGTATTTCCAGGCTTCCAACCTTCTAACCAAGTGGATAAAGATAGAGCTGTTGGTGCAGGATATATAGATATTGAAAGTGATATAAACAATCAGTTTATGTTCAATGCTGCTGCACGTTACGAACGTTACAGCGATTTTGGTGGAAACTTTGCTGGCAAACTTGCTGCTAGATATAAAATTAGTGATGCCTTAACTTTTAGGGGAACTATAAGTAACGGATTCAGAGCTCCGTCATTACACCAAAGATTGTTTAGCAGTGTAGCAACATTGTTTCAAACAATTAGTGGCCAATTGGTGCCCACACAAAATTTAACTGCACGTAATGAGAGTGCTTTAGCAAAAGCATTTGGTATTCCAAAATTGGGTGCAGAAAAATCTGTACAGTTTAGTGTTGGTGTTACATCAAAACCATTTAAGAACAATCCATTTAGTATTACTGTAGATGCATATCAAATAACCATTAAAGATCGTATTGTTTTAACGGGAACATTTACAAAAGCATCTAGTCCAGTAATTAGCAATTTATTGGCTGCATTCCCCGATGTTAATTCTGCTTCATTTTTCACCAATGCCATTCAAACAAAAACGCAAGGTATAGATGTTGTTGCTAGCACAGGTGCAGTAAAAACAGGTAAAGGAATTTTAGAAGCCACATTGGCCATCAATTTAAATAGAACAGAGGTAAATGATGTTAAAGTTTCTGCAGTGTTGGCAGCCGATCCAAATTTAGCCAACGGAACTTTATTTAATAGATTGGAGAAAGGCCGTTTCGAGTGGGCTCAACCTCGCAATAAAGTAACTCTAGGTGCTACCTACAGAGTTGCAAAATGGACATTGGCAGGAAGAGTTACCAACTTTGGAAGAATCAAAACATTTGATGCTGTTAACCCAATATTAGATGAAAATTTTGCTCCAAAAGTTGTTACAGATTTATCTATTTCTTATCGTCCAATCTATTGGATGAACATAACAATGGGTGCCAACAATATTGCAGATGTATATCCAGATAAAGTAAACAATTTTGGCAATACCAGCGACAACCGTTTATTGTACAGCCGTGCAGCTACACAGTTTGGTTTTAATGGTGGTTATTGGTTTACCAATCTTGCATTTGATTTAACCAATATTAAAAGTTCACCCAAACCAAAACCTGCACCACCAGCACCTGTAATGCAACCTAAAAAACCAGAACCTCCAAAAGATAGTGATGGCGATGGTGTACCAGATAAAGTAGATGCTTGTCCTACAATAGCTGGTTCAGCTAAATTAAATGGTTGTCCAGATAAAGATGGTGATGGCATTGAAGATAAAGATGACAAATGCCCAACTGTTGCAGGCTCTAAAGAGTTTGGTGGCTGCCCAGATAGCGATGGCGATGGTATTGAAGATGCAAAAGACAAATGCCCCAATTATTTTGGCTTGGCTAAATATCAAGGTTGTCCAGCACCAGATACAGATAAAGATGGGTTGAATGATGAGTATGATAAATGCCCAACTGTTCCTGGAATTATTGCAAACGATGGTTGCCCAGAAGATAAAAAAGCTGTGACTCAAAAAAAGGTTGACGTAAGTGCTAAGAACATTTTATTTGAAACTGGTAGTACCATTTTACAAAAATCGTCTTATAGTTCATTGGATCTAATTGCCAATGAATTAAAAGAAGATCAAACATTAAGTTTAGTAATTGAAGGACATACAGACAATGTTGGTGCAGAAAAAAGCAACCAAAAATTATCTGAAAGAAGAGCTACAACTGTAAAAAATTATCTTACAAAAAAAGGAGTTATAGAAAAACGCATTACAGTAATGGGTTATGGAAGTACACAACCCATTGCCGATAATAATACTGCTGAAGGTCGTGCTCAAAACAGAAGAGTTATTTTAAAGCTACAATAATTATAAAAATATTATTCCTTAAAAATGCCCTGTAATTACAGGGCATTTTTTATACTCCAAAAAAGATATTATTAATTAAACAGCGAAAATAGTATAATCAAATTATACATTTTGTATAATACATAACGTAAATCTAAAGTTTTAAGACGCATCTTCCTTTGCCCAACCTACAAAGCCTTGCAAAGAGAAAATGCTGAAAAGCTCTTCGATTTGATGTTTGCGTTTAAACATTGCTTGTAAGGAAATATATTGTCATTCCGAGGCATAAGGAATCTGCATGGCTTTGGTTCCACAGATGAACAGATCCCTCCTATCGTCGGGATGACATTCAAGTTATTGTCATTTCGGGGTACGAAAAATCTGCTGAAATGTATTGTCATTTCGACGAAGGAGAAATCTGTTTGGCTTTAGTTCCAAGCAATGTCTCCTGCCATGCCTTGTGCAAAGCTAGGGACATTGCGTTACTTACTAAGACTCATCTTCCTTTGCCCAACTCACAAAACCTTACAAAGAGAAGATGCTGAAAAGTTTTTCGATTTGATGTTTGCTTTGAAGACATTGCTGGGAAGGAAATATATTGTCATTCCGAGGCACGAGGAATCTGCATGGCTTTGGTTCCACAGATGAACAGATCCCTCCTATCGTCGGGATGACATTCAAGTTATTGTCATTTCGAGGTACGAAAAATCTGCTGAAATGTATTGTCATTTCGACGAAGGAGAAATCTGCCAAACACTATACTAAAGCCCAACAATTCCATCCTTTAGCAGGCAATACAACTATTGTAACAAAAAAACTGTAACATTTTAAAATGTTACACCTAAAAGTGTTACACATAATTATGTATCAAAATAGCCCTATTAACTACTCATTTTACACTCTTAAAATAAGTTAGACATTTTTAAAATACTTCTTTGTAACAAATGAGGTTTATTGTACATTCATTTTTAGAATTATTATTAAAAATGATAAACAAAGCAAGGGGCTCGATTGAGAGAGTTGAGGAAATAAAAAAAGCGACTTACGCCGCTCTAAACTTTTCACTACGGAATAATCCTTATTGTGATTTGCTGTTACAAACATAAACTTAAATGCTTAAAAAATGAAAAAAATCTTAGGACTTGACATTGGCACAAACTCAATTGGTTGGTCATTTATTGAAAATGACATTAAAACACAAGAGGGGAGAATAATAGGTATTGGTAGCCGTATTGTGCCAATGGAAGGTCGTGAAAAAGATTTTGAAGCAGGTACTTCTGTATCTAAAACTGCTGATAGAAGAATGGCAAGGGGTGCAAGAAGATTGGTACAGCGTTACAAGCTAAGAAGGAGTCGTTTAATTAAAACGCTTATCGCATTAGGATGGTTTCCTGAAAACTTTCCAACTGATTTTAAAGATTTGGATAAGTTCAATATTAACGAGTTTGTGCCGTACTCAGTTTCTACAATCGAGGAAGCAAAAACACTACTTGGATATAATAATAAGACAGGTGAAAGAACTTTACTAAATGATTGGATAATTTATTACCTGCGTACAAAGGCATTGACAGAAGAGATTTCTTTACAAGAACTAGCAAGAATAATCTATCATTTTAATCAAAGACGTGGGTTTAAAAGTAGCAGGAAGGAGAACAAAGCTGTTGATGAATCAGAAGAAGTCAAATACCCCAAAAGAGAAAAGTCTATTGAAATAGTAACGGTAACATCAATTACTGAATCAACCGAAAAATCTAAATACGGTAAAGTGTTTGATGTTAACTACTCAACACCTGATGGGATAACATTCTTAGCTACCACTATCCGAAAAGCAATACCTGATTGGCAAGGCAAACAAGTGGAGTTGGAAATTACGCAAATCACTTCCAAAGACCTTTCATCAAGGTTTGAGCTTAGATTGCCTGACAGAACAGATTGGGAAAAAATGAAACTTGGTTTAGAAAAAGATATTAGAGAGTTGGACTTACATCCTGGTCAATATCATTTCACACATATCATTGCTGATAGAAATTACAGGGTTAAAGAACGCATTATTGATAGAAGCTTTTATCAAGCTGAACTAAAAGCTATTTGGGAAACACAAACAAGATTTCATCCTCAATTAAACGACACTTCAAAATTGCAGCCTATTGCTTCAATGCTTTATCAGCACAACGAAAGCAAACAAAAAGAGCTTGCTGAAAAAGGGTTGTTCTATATCATCAACAACGATATTATCTATTATCAAAGAAGCTTAAAATCTCAGAAGCACTTAATTGCAGATTGCAGATATGAGCGAAAGAATTATACAGATAAAAACGGAAAGCAACAGGCATTTAAAGTAGTATCGAAAAGCCATCCAAGTTTTCAAGAATTTAGAATTTGGCAAGATTTACATAATTTAAAAGTCATCCAATTAGAACAGAAAACCCCAACAGGAAAAGTTCTATTTGATATTGATGTTTCTGTCGATTTTTTAACGCCTGTAGCAAAGGCAAAGTTGTTTAAGCTATTTGACACAAGAACCAGCATAAGTCAAACTGCTATTTTCAAGGAATTGTCTACTAAGGAAAATCCAGTATCAGAAAAAACCCATCGTTTAAACTATCCAGAAGATAAAGAATTTAAAGGAAACGAGATCAAAGCTTTATTTAGAAAAGTATTTAAGAGGCATGATTATGTTGAGCAAGGCGAAGCCTTACTGCAACATCAAACCCAATTGGATTTGTTATGGCATATAATCTATTCTCTAACTGATGAAAAGCATATTGCCAATGCTGTAAAAAAGAATTTTTCTTTTGAAGAAGATTTGGCAAAACACTTCGCTAAAATACCAGAGTTTAAAAGTGAGTTTGCTGCATATTCACAAAAAGCAATTAATAAACTATTGCCACTAATACGTTGCGGCGATTATTGGAAAGAAGAAAGTATAGATGCAAATACGCTGGTAAGAATTGATAAAATAATCAATGCAGAGTATGATGAAAATATCAATGAAAAAACAAGAGAAGAAATAGCCAAAAGAGGATTTAAGCAAGTGGAGGATTTTGCAGCACTGCCATTATTTCTCGCCAGCTATATTGTGTATGGAAGGCATTCTGAAAGGGAAGACGAAGGGAAATACGAACAGCCTGATGAAATACAATTAATAGAGCAAGGCGACCTTAGAAATCCTATTGTTGAACAGATTTCTAACGAAACCTTACAAGTTGTAAAAGATGTTTGGAGGCAATTGGGCAGACCAGATGAAATACATATAGAGCTTGCAAGAGATTTAAAAAAGAACAATGAAGAACGCCAAGAAATAACAAGACAAAATACCAAAAATGAAGCTGAACGCAAACGGATTGTTGCCATTTTAAAAGAACTACAAAACACAAATCCAGATTCTATAGGTGATATGGAAAGGTTGAGGCTTTGGGAAGAAACAGGGAATGAAAAAGCAAGAGAAACATTTGAGAAATTATCTAAGGAACCTACAAAAACAGAAATAGATAAGTATAAATTATGGGGTGAGCAAAACCACATATCACCTTATACTGGCAATGTCATTCCACTAAGCAAATTGTTTACTGCTGCTTACCAAATAGAACACATCATACCACGTTCAAGGTTCTTTGATGACTCATTTGGCAACAAAACTATTTGCGAATCTGCGGTAAATAGTTTTAAAGATAATAGTACCGCCATGCAGTTAATCAACGAATATGGAGGAAGAGAAATTGAACATCATGGGTTCAAATTCAGGCTACTAACCCCAAATGAATATATTAGTCACATTGATAGAACATTTTGGGGTAAAAAGAAAAGAGGGTTCAAAAGTGAATCTATACCTGAAGGTTTTATAGAAAGACAATTAAACGATACCCGCTATATTGGTAAAAAATTAACTGAATTGTTATATCCAGTAGCAATAGATTCTGTAGTTTTCACATCTGGCAATATTACATCTGACTTAAAAGAGAAATGGGGATTGCATAGGGTTTGGAAAGGATTATTGAAATCGAGATTTGAAAGATTGGAAAAAATAACAGGTGAAAAACTTATTGACTTTGATGCAGAACACAACAACATACACTTCAAAAAAGATTACAAACGTATTGACCATAGGCATCATGCTTTAGATGCTCTCATTATTGCTGCTACATCACGTAGCCATATTCAATATTTAAATACCCTAAATGCACAAAGCACAGATAATAATCAAAAAGGAGATTTTAAATATTTGGTAAAGGCAAAAGTGAGGGATTTTATTTTGCCATGGGCAACCTTTACCAACGATGCAAGAGAAGCCTTGGAACAAACCATTGTATCGCATAAAAACAGAACAAGGCTACTAACTAAAGGCTTTAATCTAATAACCAAGTATGTTCAAAATGAGGAGGGGAAATGGGAGAAGAAAGTGGTGCAACAAACACAAGGTCAATTACTTTCTGTAAGAAAATCTATGTTCAAAGAACCTTTAGGTAAAATTCAATTGGCGGAATACAAAAAAGGCATTGAGTTAAAAAAAGCAATAAAAATTCAGCTTGATTTTATACAGAAACACAGTGGTAATTGGAAAAGTGAACATCCTCGTATTGCAATAAGTGAATGGAGAAAAAAGATAGACATCATTATTAAGAACTGTGAATTTGATGAAAAAGCAACTATTAAATTCCTTGAACAAAACCCACTGTTAGATAAAGAAGGAAACAAACTAGATAAGTTGGACGTTATGTCTTTTGTAACATATTCAGCTAAAAGAAGAACAATCAATAAAGATTTCAAAGAATCTACATTAGAATCAATTCCTTATTCAAATCATTTACCTATTGCAAAAGCAATTAAGCAGCATTTAAAAGATTTTGATAATGACCCATCACAAGCATTTAGTGGAGAAGGTTTAGAAGTATTAGGTAAAAAATTAGGTAACCCAATTAATAAAATAACCACTTACGAAGCTGTTGGCAGTAAAATGAATTTTAAAGGGAAACTAGTAGAAGCAGATAAGGGAAGCAATTTGTTTTTTGTAATTTATGAAAACATAGAAACGGGTGAAAGGATTATTAATGAAAAATCTTCAATACCATTATTGGATGCAGTAGAAAGAAAGGCTAATAGGATTCCAATTGCTGAAAATAAAGACGGTTACAAAAGCATTATTCTATCACCTAACGAATTGGTGTATGTGCCTGACGAAGAAGATTTGGAAAGAATAAAAGCCAAACATCCAAATCCTATCAATTGGGAGAATAAAAAAAGAATCAGTGAAAGAATTTATAAAGTAGTTAGTTTCTCTGGTTCCGAATGTCAGTTTTTACCTCATAATATCTCCGCATTAATACAACCATATGATAGCAAAACAAAGAAAGGCGAGTTTGGCAGTTTAAATAAATCTGAAAAAATAATAGACGGTACCTACTCAATTAAAAAAGTTTGTATCAAAATCCAAATAGATCGCCTCGGAAATATCAAACCGATTATATGATTAAACGCACCCTTTGCATACAATCTCCCTGCCACTTAAAATGCTCCAATGAGCAATTGGTGGTAAGTTATAGCCATGTAAAGGGTTTAGAAGATAGGGCAGATAAAACAGTACCCATAGAAGATATTGGTATGTTGGTGTTAGAGCATCAACAAATTACCATTACACATATTGTCTTAGATAAATTAACTGCCAATAATGTTGCAGTAATTACTTGCAACGAAACCCACCACCCTAGTGGTTTATTAATGCCATTAGAAAGCAACACATTACAAAGTGAACGTTTTAGAGCACAAATAAATGCTACAGAACCATTAAAAAAACAACTTTGGCAACAAACCGTAAAAGCAAAAATTACCAACCAAGCAAGTGTTTTAAAAAGGTGGAATATTAACCACAAATTATTAATCAACTTAGCCGATGATGTAAAAAGTGGCGATACAGGAAACAGCGAAGCTGTTGCTGCTGCTTACTATTGGCAAAACATAATGCCTATTGCTTGGCAATTTTTTAGAAAACGAGAAGGTCCACCACCCAATAATTTACTGAATTATGGTTATGCCATTGTACGTGCAACTATGGCAAGAGCCATTGTTGGTGCAGGCCTTTTACCAACGCTCGGTATTTTTCATAGAAACCGTTACAATGCGTATTGTTTGGCCGATGATATAATGGAACCTTACAGACCGTTTGTAGATATTATTGTAAGAAGTATTATAGATGAAACAAGCCATGTAGAAAATTTAACTGCTGAGCTAAAAAATAAGCTGTTGCAAATACCTACTCTAGATGTGTTGATGAATGATGAAAAAAGTCCATTAATGGTTGCTATGCAACGAACAGCAGCATCGTTAGCAAAATGCTATGCAGGAGAACAAAGAAAAATATTGTACCCAACTATTCCATAGTATGCAGTATAATAGTTATTGTCATTTCGACGAAGGAGAAATCTATTTGGCTTTTGTACTATTGATGAGCAGATCCCTCCTGCGTCGAGATGACATAAAAATTCTATCATTCCAAAGTACGAGGAATCTCTTGAAATGTATTGTCATTTCGACGAAGGAGAAATCTGTTTGGCTTTTGTAATACTGATGAGCAGATCCCTCCTGCGTCGGGATGACATAAAAAAATTAGTTTATGAAACCAATAGGCACACACAATTATTACGTTTACATAACTACAAATAAAAACAAAACTGTTTTATATATTGGTGTTACAAACAATTTAGCAGCAAGAATGCACCAACACCAACAACATGCAAAACCATTTACACATAATTCGTTTGCAGGAAAATACAATGCATCCCATTTAATTTATTACGAACATTTTGAATGGATTGAGCAAGCCATTGCTAGAGAAAAAGAACTAAAAGGTGGCGAAGGGTAAAGAAAGTTAATTTAATAAATACTGTAAACCCAAATTGGAATTTTTTAAATGAAACTTTAGAGTAAAGTTTAAATTGTCATTTCGACGATAGGAGAAATCTGCTTGGCTTTTGTACTATTGTTGGGCAGATCCCTCCTAACGTCGGGATGACATTCAGTTATTTGTCATTTCGACGCAGGAGAAATCTGTTTGACTTTTGTACTATAGATGACCAGAGATCTCTCCTGCGTCAGGAATAATAACAACAATCGGAATTAAAATGAAACGAGAACGCTTAAACGCATACAGAATTATGTGGGTACTAGTATTTTTTGATTTACCAACTGAAACCAAAAAAGAACGAAAAGCTGCTAGCGATTTTCGCAAGAAAATTATGGGCGATGGTTTTACCATGTTTCAATTCAGCATTTATTTACGCCACTGCCCAAGTATGGAAAATGCAGATGTGCATGTAAAAAGAGTACAAAAAATACTACCAGAGCATGGACATGTAGGTATTATATGTATTACAGATAAACAGTTTGGAATGATGAAAATTTTTCAAGGAAGAAAACCAACTACTGCAATGAATGTTCCTCAGCAATTAGAAATGTTTTAATGTCATTCCGAGGTTCGAGGAATCTGCATGGGTTTTGTTCCACAGATGAACAGTTCCATCCTTAAGTCTAGAAATACATATAAGTTACTTCAGAAAGTTAAAAAGTCCTGCATATTTTGTATATGCAGGACTTTTTAATTCATTTTTTACGTTCTATTTTTAACTAAAACCCTTACTGGTATTGATTTACGGCTAAAAATGTTGTTATCAAAGAACGTAAATCTAAAGTTTGAAAGCAAATCACAAC